>Ga0247779_1000031_pt1 | contig 141078 bp, 203 predicted proteins | sample UWRJL221509R5_FD_179925 | JGI IMG/M metagenome (GOLD analysis project Ga0247779, IMG submission 179925) | Plant litter microbial communities from Arlington Agricultural Research Station in Wisconsin, United States - UWRJ-L221-509R-5 | ecosystem: Environmental > Terrestrial > Plant litter >... | reverse complement strand
AGTGGGAGAAAGGATTTGTATTCAAGCATTTCTTTCTTCTCGACTCCTCAGACGAAGTTTGATTTCGCTTATAGGTGGTAAGAAAGGATTGCATAACAATATTACGGTAAAGTGATAATAAAATAGGTGAATGGGATCAGCGCCTTCTATCGCACAGCAAGAACTATCAGAGGAGTCCATGCAGAGTATCAACCTCCCCGTGCACGATACCCCGATATTAGGAATGACCACCCGCCCACGCGTATCTGCGCCTGTCGAGTACGGGAACCCGACTGATTTCTGGGTCGAGTATCCTAATGGCCTCGTCGATGTTTCCCGTGCGACCCACCTGAAGACTGCAGGAACAGGCGGCGAGGATGTAGCCCCTCCACCACTTGCTTCGAACCAGCTTGATATCCCAGCCGATGGCGATCGTGTGGTGAGAGTAGACAAGGACAAGACAGCGCTTGTCGTAATTGATATGCAAAAGTAAGGATTCAGAGCCGATTCTCTTCTTCTTTTCATTTGTGACTTTGTGTGTACAGCTTCTTTTTGCATCCTGACCTGCGCACGCACACCACCGGCCTTGCGTGCGTGGAGCCGCTTATGAAAGCCATCCCCCCTTTGCGCTCGGCAGGCGCAAAAATTCTATGGGTGTGAGTAGTAAACCTTTTCCTACATTATAGTACTTTGCCTGAATTTCACTCATTTAGCAATTGGGGTCTGACAGACCATGAGCTGCTCACCCTGCCTCCCTCGCTGATTCGAGGTTTCAGGAAGCACAACGGGGGCGGCTTCGGCTCTGCACTCCCAGGCGACTTTGGGCGACTCCTCATGCGTGGAGCGTATAACTCGGAGTTGTATGGACCATTGCAAGCCGAGTACGTCAAAGGAGAAAAGGAGGGAACGGATGTCTGGATTCATAAGAACCGGTGCGTTTTGGATTTACGCGGAGAATTGACGTGAATGAATTAATTAAACATGTCTGGTAGAATGAGCGGTTTGTGGGGATATCAATCTGCCCTGGACCTATACCTAAAAGAGAACGGAATAAAGACGCTCATATTCTCAGGCGTAAACGCCGACCAGGTCCGTTGAATCTGTTTGACTCCTGGAATACAATTACTTACTCGTCTCCTTCTTCCTTCTATTCCAGTGTGTCCTAGGAACGCTTGCAGATGCCTACTTCCGTGGGTACGACTGTATCGTTATGAAGGATGGCACAGCGACAACATCTCCTGAAGGGGGTTTTGAGAATGTGATCTACAACAGCGGGAACGTAAGTGTGTTTGGCAGGCTGATCAAATGGAGCGCTGATGGTTGTTTCTCTGTTCGCCCCTTAGAGCTATGGATTCGTGACCGATTCAAAGAGAATCATTCAAGCTGTAGGTTCGCTCTGATGAAAAAGTCGAAATTTCTGTAACATGTATCATATTTTTTTCTTTATTGATATAAATACATAATTTGCTCAGCTATGTTACATGACAAGGGATATTTATAGATAACTGTCCTTCTCGATGTGGCTATTATTACAGATACATTTCATCACGCTCTTTCACTGATAGACCGACTTCGAACCTAAAAATACAATGATAAACAGTCAGTCAAGATTCAGAGGGAGCAAAAGCGGACTCAGAAGATTCACATCTAAAAGTGTCCGCCGGTTCAGCACATCCTGCGGGCGAGGTTCGGATATAGGACTGGGCGGTTTTGAAGACGTCGGTTCAGACGCAGGTGGAGTGAGAGGCTTGTACGCGTTTGCATCATCTTGCTGGACCTTGGCGATGCTTTCTCGGAGATGTGAACGGGGTGGTCTCGGTGGGACTGTCGCAGATACGCCAGCACCACTCGCTGACTCGGATAGCCGCCGCGCAGGTGACCGAGCGGGAATTTCTGGTTTCAGAACAGGAACAACTGAATTCTCCGAGCTCCGCAGTTCTTGGCCCTGGAAGAATCCATCGTCACCTTGGTCGTCAGGAGGTAAGCTTGCAGGGTAAATCGATGGCGAAGATGGTGTAAGTGAATGTCTCTTGAACTGCGCAACCGGGACAGTTAGATTGGTTGAATACGCGAGACCAACGTTTTCGAGTTCATGATTTTCCGACGACGGCGATCCAGCGGAGAAATGTACAGGCTGCATCTGTGGATGAGGGTCGGGATACAGAGTGAACAAATTGCGTGGCTCGTATGGTCTAGGCGAGCTGCTGCTGGCACCACCGTTGCTGTGACGCTGCTGCTCCCATCGTCCACGGCCAGAATCGTCACGGTGAAGGTCAACTGTTTGCATGACTGGCCCACCACTTGCATGTTGGTCAGAATAAGCTTCCTTAGAAATCGGAAGCGGGTCGCGGAATGGGTCCCCAGTAAGCGATGTTGGTCGCTGCTGCTGCATTCCAGCGAGCCACCGCCTGCGGCGCGCGATGCGACGGTTGCGGCGTAGACAGAATACCGCACCGATGATGGCTAGTGCTGCAACCAGTCCCGCAATGACGCAGATGCCGGCAAGTAGGCCTGGTTTATGCGATAGACTAAACGAAAACTTGTATTAGCAGATATATCAATAGCACAATAATGAAAAAGTTTACTTACTCGTTGCCATTCTTCGACAGCTGCTCATTGCTCGCGAAATTAGGAGGATTCGCGACTACCTGAGTTACCGTAGTCAGAGCCCCATTAGGTTCAGTCGAAGTACTCAAGACGGTAACGAGCGCAGGCGTCGTGATAATCTTGGACCCATCAAGCGCTGTAGACGTTAACACAACAGGGCTAGAAAATGTCGTAGTCGCCGATTCGGTCACCGTCATTGTTCGAGGCTGAGATTGGGGCGCCTGTACAACGGTCACTGGTAACAATCCGATGCTTAGCGCTGAGCTTAATATTTTTCCAGGCAAACTAACCTGAAGTTATAACGGATCCGATGTGGCTTGAAGTCTCGGAAACCCGAGGTGGGGTTGAAGTTGACTTGGGAGGAGGCGGGGGTGCCGGAACATTGGTGTTAGATGCACTTGGAATAGGGGTACTAATAACATTTCCTCTAGTAGAATCAGAAGCAGGAACCGAAGTGCTTTTCGGCGGGATGGTAGTAGTACTGCTCAGAGGTCCCCGAGTGGTGTTAGAAACAAGCGGAGTCGAGCTTGAAACCATGATGCTTTTCGGAAATGGGTTAGAAACGTTCTTGCGTAGTATAACAGAGACGCAAACCTTGTTGAATCCTGGAATATCTGAGTCGGAGGAGGCGCTGGCGCGTTAGGTCCAGGACGAGTGGTAGAAAGTTTAGACGTAGAAGAAGCAACTACTGGTGGCTCTGAAGGCGCGGGTTTTGACGTTGACATAGAGGGTGATACTATCCCCAAGATAGTACTACTGCTCGAGACCACAATAACTGATCCACTGGCAGAACTGACACCCGTGGCGCTGCCAGACGTGATAATACTACTAGCCTAAAGTTCGCATGAGAAATATACTCTTTCGCAATGTCTCGATTAAGCCCTACCAATGCAGAGGGACTCGTTGGCAAGATCGAGTCGGAAGATATCTCCGATGTTTTCACGCTTGATACGACCTCTACAGATGACGGAGTTGCAAAAGATTTTATTGTTGTATTCGAGGTGACCACCGAAGTGGATAGAGCATGAGATTCAGAAGGAAACGACGTCGTTGAAACAGCATCCACAATTAGGGGAAGATATAACAGAAAGCAAAAGGTCAGTAAGTTAGATTCCTGCAGACGATTAGAAGGAGAAGGAGAGAGAAACATGGGCTAGCATGGGGGGATCGGAAGAAGGGGGACTCACTAAGTAATCTCAAGCGGACCTCATAAGTCCCTTCGAAGCGACCATCGATACGAGAGAACCATATAGTAATAAGAGAGTAGCCTCGGACAAAAAGAGATAAAGAGCTAATATTATACCATCCCCAGGTATAAGTTACTTAGCCTACGTGTCAATCCGACATGTGAGCGATGAATTGCCCGTCAAAGAGGAGGGTGTTTTGACACTCGGCAGTCACTTGATAGATTACACGCCACCCCTCCACGAGAGAGAGGGGATCGAGACGCTCCAGAATACCAGCGATGGTGGCAACCGGCCCAGGGATGCGGCAAAGAGTAAAGACATATTTCAAGAGAACCTGACTGAGCACAAGGTGGAAAGGGTGCGAACAATATTTAGCACCCTTCCCGGTTATTGATCGCATGGGAACATACCCAATCCGGCAACCAAGGGTCACTAGAAGGCTGAAAGCTATCCTTCTCCGGCACGAAACATAAGGGCGAAAGTAAGCTGACCGCGATAGAACCTTCAGAGAGAATGAAGGTGCGTTGCGGTCAAGTAGCAAAACGCATGGAACTGGATAACAAGGGTAAGATAATAATAAATTCCAAACGGTCACTGGTACAATTATCCATTAACTAGAAGCAGAAGGTGAATTAGAGGAAAACATAGATGTGTGTAATGCAAGGTGGTCTACTAAAAATGAGAAAAACGTTAATGCAGTTAAGACTGTTGGAGTAAAGAGCTCCATATGACTGTATAACATATAAATTACATGAGAAATTGACGATGACCTTCGGAATGTAGGGACTCCTTACCTATCGTGATGTGAATAATCTCATGCGAAGATATCAGTAACAGATGAGTGGGTATGTTGAGGGTCAGAATGAAACAAATCTTAACAAAATAAATGGAGGAAATATGCATCCCTGAAGGGAATAAAATAACTGCTTTTTCGTTATTTGATTTCGTCAACTCAAGGCGATAACGTCATAACAATAATTGAACAGTAACATACCCTGCTTTAGCAACAGTTGGATCCAGGGATCCAATTCTTTACTTTCAGCTTGACTGTGCCCCCCCTTCGCCGCGCACCACTTAGACTCCCAAAGCTCATACGGCTTGAGCTATTTACTCGACGTAAGGCTCTATCACCATAGCTGACACCACTGCCGGTCTTCTCAGGGTCGAGAGTACCTGACTCAATTGCCAGAAGTATTGCACGGGCCGCTAAGAGGAACGGTGCTTCAACATTCTCGCCTGTAAGCGACGAAGCTTCAAGGAAATGCACGTCTTCCGAAGAAAACAGAAAGGCACACATTAGGTTAAACATGTCGTGAACGGAACGTGTTGGCAGCTGCTCACCGTTTTCGGCGGCCCATCTACTCGCTTCTGCCCACTCAACCTCCCTGTCTTCTTCACGGTCAGACTTATTTCCAACAAGAACCACCACTAAATTCGGGCTGGCCAATGTTCGTGCGTCCGCAAGCCATCGCGACAGATTTGTAAATGATTCCCGACTTAACTTATCAATGTCCATCTTCAAACTGGCGAAGAGTATTCAAAACCTACTTTGTTATATCATAGACAAGAATGGCACCAGCTGCACCACGATAATAACTTCTCGTTACTGATCTGTTAAAATGTTATAATACCCACTGTTATTTCTCAATCAAACGAAAAAAAAACTAACCGGAAACGCTCTTGTCCTGCTGTATCCCATAGCTACGAATGGCCCGCCCTTCAGCCCTCACGATCCACAAATAGAAAAAACCCTCACGCACCTGCAACTTGATCCTCTTCTCTCCTAGTTTCACAGTTCTACTCGAGAACTCCACCCCGATTGTATGTTGTGAGTGATCCTTGACTATACTGGACGTTCAGACCATGGTTATAAAGGTGGTTTACTGACGAACATGAATTGTGTGTGAAATGATGCAATAAACATGATTTGCCTGTCCCCGCTTCCCCTATAACAATACATAGACGCCCCCGTCTGTCAGTGTGAGAATGTAAAAATCGGGATATCCACTCACCGATGACGATATATTTCATCAAAAAATCTGTTCCCGTTCACATTTAAGTTCAGTACGACTGCTTCAAGAGAGCCGCAAAGGCCAATCCAAATGCAATGGTGCGACTGACCGTATGTTTCTAACAGTTCCGTTGCCTCAGCATCATAATCATTAGCCATGATAGAATAACAGGAGAGTGTTGAATGCGATAGTTTAGATATTGCAAATGAGGGCACGACTCAGGATCCAAGACCTCTGAACGGCCTCATGGACAGTCGTTTACTAACTTCGTCCGTTTAGGCGTTTTGATGGAGTGACTTGAAGTGAGTACACGGTATCACGTGATGATCGGTCTCAATAACTACTAAATTAAGCCGAGTCCTTGGTTGAACGCGCTTCGCGAAACTTGAGCTACCTTACGAGTATAAACATAAAGAGGAGATATAGATTAAGATTGAAAGATGGGTGTTTCTACCATCCTTTCCAGGCGACCCAAACATCGACTACCTTTTTTCCTCCTTCAATATCACTATCTATAACGTAATACCAGGGATAAGCCTTCAATAAAAAGGTTAGATGCAACGAGACAAAAAAAACTAAAAGCTTACCGCCGCTATCAAGCACGCATGTTGACCGATGATGTTGACTATGGTACCCAATTTCAAAGGAGAAGCGTTCGTGTCATTCGACGTTAAGATGCCATGTTCTTGAGATATCCTAGATAGCGTCCAAGGCAATCCAATGGCTTCGCCAAAGCTTCCAGATGGACCTGTGTCTTTGCTGAAAGCAATGGCGCCTGCATCAATCATTGCTTCGTCTGAGCCATTGACACCTCTGCCTGGATAATACGAAATGACAGTAGCCTGGACGTGTTGAGCGATGCGCGCATGGTCGATTAGGCCGGTGTGTTGTTGCTGTAAGTCTAGCATCGCATAATTTCCTGCGAGTATGTTTGTATTCTATTTGCACATAAGAGGCCCATCAAATTCAAAGTGCTTACCTGCATGTAATTCAAGAGTTCCATGTAAAAATTTAGCCAGAGCTTCTCTGGCTTCCACACTAGCCGCGTGAGCTGTTGGGGTAGATCCAACAGCCAGAACAAAGGGCTGCGTAACAGGGGGTTGATTTTCCAGACGCGACATAGTTGCTAAAGCATGCTCTGCAGCGTCATTCACCGCTTGAACTTCGCCAGACAGAAACTTGGACGCTTCTGTAAGCGAAGTTGATGCATAGGAATTACCAGCATGCCCATAGAAACCATGCAAGGTGATTACAGATGATTTAAAGATGGCATTTAGGACAGAGAAAAATTGCGGAGATCCCGGAATTACACCTGCACGACTTACCAAAGATGGAAGTGTCAGAACTATCGCATACATCGTTTCAAAAAATCTTACTTTTGACCGCCGTTTATCTTCACGAAGACGGACCACCTTCTTGGGTGATCCCTTTGATTTTCAAATTGCTCCAAAGATGAAATTTGGTCTGGGTTATCAACCAATAACCTGACGATGCCTCCGTATTTGTCTAGCTCGTCCCAAAGATTAGAAAGGTCTGCAATTTTGTTAACCGCCACGGGTAGGCCGTAGAGAATCTATAAATCGAAAATAAGGATCCGCTGGTCAGGAAGCCAGAGTGCAGCTTACATCTTTGACCGTAGAATCTGATACTAAGCCGCTCTGCACCACTTCCCATGCTTCCATCAAAGTGGATACAATAATTGCATGAGTTTGATCCTCCTCAGAAATAAGCTGCAGTCGTGTTCCTTCCGCACTCTATGCAGACTACAGTGTTAGCAAAAGCAAAAGCAATATCAAAGCAGAAAGCCCTACCTTATGCGTCTTGACGTGGGCACGGAACGATGCACCCCATTCACGCGCCTTTCTGTGCATAGATGAACAGTTGTGCGCAAACAATTTGCGATCGATTATCATGGCCGGAGTCCTCAATTCTGGCAGGGACTTTCCAACGTACGCATTCACTAACGTCTGCTTGTCGGGTAAACCGATATGCTGGAATGGCGTCTGCGATTGAGGGATCATGTTCAAGGTCAAGAGAATGCTGGCTAATGTTTAGCGGGAGATAATGGAAGTCGTTATGTAGTGCGTTTTAAGGAAGATGGTGTAGATAGTTTCTGGTAACGATATCATCCGCTTTTATCGCCCGAGAAGTGGTGTATTGCGAAAGAATCCTTTTGTGGTTCACGAGCAGGAATGCGACGGTCCGTCTCCAGATATTTATCCCGTACCGGACCATTTAAATCAGGGAATTCAGGCTCAAGAATCACAATTGAAGTAGAAGTGTAATCGAGGAGCTATTCTTGTTCACCATTTCGATAGGTTTTGATGCATTTGAAGCTTGTCGACGTTGCTAGAGTTGGGTAACTGTAGACCCTCCTCGTTTCAGCAGTGGTGGACTGTGATGGACTGGAAAGACCCGACTTTTGCCGAGGTGCGATAATCAGCGTTTGCCGAATATTTGTACTTGAGATTATGTCCTTTGTGGCGGCAACGAACCAATTTTCAACAGATGAGTGCTCAGAGTCGAAAGGTGTCTCGTCGTATCCAAGTTATTTGCCAAGTCAAAGTTTCTGGTGTCGATCCGTCGATCTGTGTACATAATACAGATCTTACACCTCCTAGAAACCATTATACCGCCCCGATACATTCCTGACCAAATACCGCCATGTCCTCCAATTTACACATAGACGCTCAAGAACCTTCCCATCGCTCTCATTCGGACATTCCTGCCACAGATCATTCTCTCGAAGGTTCTAGTTATTTTGGCGACAACGACACATATGAATCTCCCCCTCTTTCAGAAACTTCTGACTCAGAACAAGGTGATGATGCACTTACGGATTCAACTATAGATGACCCTGAGGAGCGCATTGAATTTGGTCACCCATTGGAAAGGATGCCACGCTTGAGGAGTGCAGACCATGGCCTAAATTATGATATGGATGGCGAAGTTGATATGCTTTTGAAAACCGCCACACTTTCCTCTACATTCCCATCACGTTCATCATCATCAACTTCGTCTTTGAATGACGAGACGGTGTAGGTTCTTTACCTATTTAATGATTATTGGAAGCAATTGGGCTTATTTTCTATACAGTAATTATGCTAGAATTGTTGACCTTTTGTTGAGCCAAACGCCAAATCCATTCGATGCAGTTGATTGTCGAAACCTCGTACTTGTGATGTTTTTTTGTATATCTTGCACAAGTGTTGACCATTGCCGTAGGTTATGTTCGATCCTCCAACAGACGATACGCTATATAGGCATATGGAAGCCATGCCTCCCATGATGGTTAAACGTCTGCATCGATCCTCGAAAGAGTTGCTACTTTTTCTCGACCTCAACCGTACAGATTTACGTGAAGATCCTTGGAATCCTGCACCTCATATTATGAACGCGGTAGAGAAAGATTCCTATATTTATCTATGTCTCCAACGCCTCTCTGACTATAATGATCCACCTATGGTTAATGTCTCACATTACATCGACTTTGTCCGGCAAGTCCTAGAGGTTGGCTTATCTTCTTTCTCGTGGCGATAGCATCTACCTTTCTTACTTCTTACGGCCGCTCTAGGGTCTATCGTTTTTACACGAACAGAGGATCGCTGGTCTTAACTGCGCGCGATCATCTTCTCATATGGTGGACTTAAGCTCTCAGTCATCCGCCTTGTTGCACGATACAGACGCGCCTACACCAGGCCCACATTTTGACAGGCACACCTATCCTGTCCGTTACTACTTTTCTGACTTCACAGGCGCTGCTCGCGTGTCCATGGAGACAATGTATCCTGCATCGTCCCCACCAACGCCGGGATTGGGACGTGGATCTATCAGAAGCAGACAATCGGCCACAGTAAACGCATTCATCCGAGATGTACAGGACTGTGGCAACTTCATTGAAGGCCTCCTGCTCGATGTGAGTAAATTTATTCATTTTGGCTCAAGTCTTCTGAGAATCGCACATAGGTCCCTCAAGTTGCTAACAAGCTGAAATCCTTGACGAAGGCTATGGTATCAGGAGGATTTAATGCCGACGATGCTCGTCGTCTATTTGAGGCACTTTGCCGTTCAATACCTGCAGATGTGTTTAACAAAGCTGCCTCCCCTCAACCAAACGCAAGGAGGCCTGGGAGGGCCCATACTATTGCTCATCCTGTTTCTGCCAACTCGCCTACGTAGTATACGGTGGATGTTTTAGCATCATCTCACATCACCTATCTCACACCTCAAATTTGATGTCGCCTGGTGTCTCTAACTGCCAAAATAGGCAGTCCCGCCTCACATCCGAGTCATCGCCACAGGACATGGGGCCAAACCCTCCTTCGAAATTTCCTCTCTGCCCTAGTCGCGTCACTCGACAATCTTTCTGAATTCATGAGAAGAAAAAATATGAAACATATGGATAGTCAAGCTGCTGCTATCACCTCCATCTCTACGTCGACATCGTTTGGAAGTTTCCCGGCTTGAATGCATGTCCTAGATGGCTTGGGAGTTGGTATGAGCTAGAGATGTGTGAGTTACGTCAAAGATTACTCTATTTTTATGCTCGCGTACCTTCTCATATATATCATTCATTTCATGAAAGTCGTCCATGTTCTTCAGGTAGACATTGACCTTAACTACCTTCTCCCACGAAGACCCTGCGGCTTCGAGGACTGCACCAATGTTTTTTATGCATTGGATCTATGATCGTTGGCCGGAGAGCCGGATTGTCAGCAGCGGTGGAAACACTATATCGGAACTTCCAGTGCTCCAGTTAGTGTACTTACCGTGTGTTCTTGGATTCCGCCTGGTATTATGACAGCGTCCTGATCGATAGGAACTTGACCACTGACAAAAATCAAGCCGGGGACCTTAGTTGCATGGGCTGCATATATGCGAATCAAAACTTGATATCGATCCAGAATGAAAGGAAAGACTAACATAGGATATGATTGAAGTGGGGAATTGCATTCGAGTTTATCTTTTCGATAGACATGGTGAAGGTTGAAGATGAAGATTGTCCAACGCTAAACTGAACGTGTTATCTTTTCTAATCAGAAGGCTCGATGCTTATTTATATTTTTGAAGCGTCAGAAGACTCAAACGGTTCTCAACGGTCCGCAACCGTCTAGCTGAGCACCATGATGATTCAAATCCTAACCCCCTTTGAAGAACTCAATGGTTTTTGCCACTGCCGGCCTCGCGGAGCCCCTACGCCGATACCGCAGACAAACAAGTACCTCTGAAAGCCTCCAATCCATTCCATCCTTTCAGAGAAATGGATTCCACCTCTTTTCAGTCCAGCACGAAGAAAGCCGACTTCGAGCATCGTGATAATCGCTCCGAGGCACTTGAAGATAGAGATGACAAGAACAGGTTAAAGATGTCCCAGGTATCCCCTGAGGAGGAACGCAAACTTCGTTGGAAGTTCGACCTCAATTTGATCTTCCCTTTGGCTTTCATGTTCGTCTTTTACTACCATCAGTACATTGCAGTGGCTTAGCGATCTCTGGACTAAATCTTATGCAGGTACCTATGTAATGCTTTGGATAAAGGGAACGTTGGAAATGCAAAAACAGCTGGTTGGGACAAGGTGTTTATTATAGTTATAGTTATGCACCTAAAGTCACTGAAAATACTCGTTCTCTTAAGGACATCGGCCTTACGGGAAATCAAGTATACATATTCATGATTGATCCAAGATTCTCCACTTAAAGCAGCCCAGTATTATCTTCTGGTCATGATATTCTATGTGAGAGCACGCTTACAGTCGTTTTTCTTAGTTCTTACGACTTTTTCTTTCTCTCTTTCCTTCAGGTCCCTTTTTGTCTGTGAGAAGCACTTTGGGTAATCAGGGGATCGACATTAATTTGTGATAGGTTTGGTACCCCAATATCTTTGCTTGTAAAGAGGTATTCTGCGGCGCGAGTTCTCCCTCTCATGATGGTCGGATTTGTGCGTTTACCTTCAACTATTGCATAGTTTTAGCGCTAATATTATCTACATAAATATAAGGGGTCTATGTATGTATACATTCCTTGATGCATATAGTCTGCAAATTTATAGCTCATAAAATGATCACACTAGGTCTTTACTCGCAGGTGCAGCCAAAAACTTCTCCCGTAAGATCGAATTTCGCAAGACCGTTATAGTATTATGCTAAAGATAACCTCTAGAAATATTCGCCATTCGATTCTTTTTGGGAATTTTTGAATCGGCTATGCTTCCTGGGGTTGTATTCTATCTCTCAACATTCTACAAACGGAACGAACTTGCCTCTCGCGTTGGTGTTTTCTATGGTACGCCCTTCTTTGCAGAACGCGTCATCAGCATTCGCCCAAAAATTTACATTTAGCTGCCTCGTCCATCTCTGGAGCATTCTCTGGACTTATTGCTTACGGAGTTTTCCATATCCATAGCGCTAAATACCATTCTTGGCAATTTTTATTCTGGATCGAAGGTAGAGAGTCGTTGGGATGTTATTCGGAAGTATTTCCTCCGCATTTATATTCTCCGTTTCTTTTAGGCGCCGGTACCATCACTTTTGCGATATTTGCTTGGTTCTGGTTACCAACCTCTTCCTCGACCTGGAGGAAATTGACTCCACGCCAAAAAGAGGTGGCAAATGCAAGAATGTTAACAGATTCCTCCGTAGTGGTCAATTCGAAATTGGATATACGAGATGCATTTCGGCCATTTAAAGACCCTATGTATTGGTACGCGTTCATCGAACTGCATAGAGTTCAATGAGTTTACAAAACATGATATGTTATAGGATATGGGCCCTCATTTCTTTGTCTTTCGGCGTACCCCTCGCAAGCGTGAATAACTTCCTACCACAGATAGTAGCAAGCTTGGGTTATTCCACAGTTCGCACGAACTTGTTCACGGTCGCCCCAAACATAGTTGGCACCGTCTCACTTTTATTGCTCACATTTTCGTCAGACTATTTTAGAGAAAGGTCAATCCACATGTGCGCATCAACCTCTCTCATTCAACATGAAAACACTAAACACATAACATAGATGCATTGCGCTTGCCACCGGAATTGCTGGATTTATTGTATTGGGATCAATCGATGTATTGAAAAACAAAGGAGTTGCTTATTTCGCTTGTTTCCTCATAACCAGCGGGGTAAGAGTAGGCTGCTACGTTAGAACCCAACATTAGTTAATATTTGACACTGCAGGCATTCGCCCCATCGGTACTAGTCAGTGCATGGTACTCGAATAACACACCCAATGAATCTCGTCGCGCGGTAGTAGCGGCAGTGATGGGTCTGTGCATTAGAATTTTGCACTCATAAACCTGCACTCATCTTATTCTACGCAGTGGCCTTAGCGAATTCTTCCGGATTAATATCCACAAATGTTTTCAGAGCTAAGGATGAGCCCAAATACGTGCTAGGTGCGTTAAATTTGCGTGCTCAGGAACGCCTCATCTAACGTTGATCAACCAATCAGCTCTGGCAACTTCAGGTGTGTCTTAACATGCAACAATGAGAAGTATGATGTGACTGTCCTTTGCAGCTGCTTTTGGCGGTATTTGCCTCGTCCTGGTTGCAAGGTAATCCGTATGGGAGGGGATTTCCATGCCGTCACTAACAAGATTTTATATAAATCTAGCACAGGTTTGTATATGAGAATGGAAAATCGCAGAAGAAACAGGTTTCAGAATGTGAACATTACAGCGCAAGATGTCGAGACGGAAGCTTTGGCGTTGGGTCCGAAATCTCCATCGTTCCGTTACATGTACTAGATTCGACCAATGTAGTTGAATCCATCCATTTCACGATCCGAGGATAGGAGACCACACCCCTGGGGAAACCTACATTAGCCTATCAGTTCTTTAGAACTTGGAGTAAAGAGTCCGAGTCGAGTTCCTAACCATGGAGAATCATATTGAATACAAGGCATGTCACACTTCTTTTGAGTGAACTGCGCAACAAGATGGATTATTATTTTCGGTTGGATAATCTAACGCAGGAAAAAAAAACATTTGAGGTAAAACAGCATAAAAATGTCAAGCTGTATCCGCATACAACTTGGCATGTCACCTGTAGAAAAAACCTTGGTTATCCGCCTCAAAAAGAGGAAGGGAATCTGGACAGTATATAGGTTGAGATGTAGTGACATCAGATAGAAAAAAGGGCATCAAACGAATATTTCTTTGAAGCTTGATCTGTTTATGACGAAAGAAAATTCAGTGAGCGGTATCTGGTTCGTTCGTTCGTTGAACTCGCTCGGGCCCTACTGATGTGCCTGCATGATAGCGTCGGAAATAAAGGCAGCTGAAACTTGTTTGCCTCCAAACCAGCGTCCATTGAGACCTTGAATAGCTTTCTTTGCAGAATCTATGCTGTCAAATTTGACGTAAATCTCGCCCTATAAGAAAGTCAGGGTAAGACATGCTTTGCGCCAAGTCCGTGATGAAACTTGCCTGTGTATCTTTTTCAACTTTGATAGCGGTGACAGGACCATACTTGTTTTCACATTCTCCTTTGACATCTTCAGCGAGGTCCTTATCCCAGTCTTGCTCTGTCTCTCTGGGAAGGATGTCATTCAAGTAATAAAACCGATACGAGATAAAGTCTACGTACTCTTCAGGATCAAACATATTTTTCAGTAACACCGATCGAGATTGCATTGATTGGAAGCTGGCTCGCGGTCTGAAAAGTATATCAGTAAATTACCATGAATGCCTTGAGAGATCATGACATACGCAGGTTCTGGAAGAGAAGGTGCAGTTTCAGTCCTAGCAAGTTTCTGCATCAGTGCTTGGCGGGACGCCGCATTCAAATTACCACCTATAATAATAGTTGAGTCGAGTTGTTAGAACTAGGAAAAGACAACCTACCGCCGGCTTCGTCTAGGGAATCCTGCTGGGTATATTTGACCGTTCCCTTTTCATGAACCGTATTGACACGAAGCTTGGCTCGAAAAATAAGTAGTGTATATGGACAACATGGCCAAAAACTTACAGTACGTCCAGCCAGCTCGAAGCCCTCCATCTGTTCCAGAGCCATTCTTGCGTCTTCAGCTCGCTTATACCTAGCATATATCCTTCAGTTGAGTGCATCCTGTCGGATGGGAGGAGACTTACTGTACAAATGCATATCCTTTGCTTCGACCTGTCATCGGATCCCTGTGAAGATCGACAAATTCAAGTTCTCCGAAAGGCTCAAATACTTGTTTGATATCGGATTCAGTGAGGTTAAAATGCAACGATCCAACATATAATCTGTGGAAATATAAGTGATAGAAAAATCGTGATATTTTTTTACACACTGCATTGAGCCGTGAGAAGACGTTACGCCCGGAGGAAGGTTCAAACTTCTATGAATACTGTTAATGAGGATAATTGAAGTCATCATTGTAAGTTGCATACCCATCTCCTGGATGAAGTTTGTTTCGTTCAGATTCGGTAAGCTGAACCATAATGGGCAGACCCATGACCACAGTTCCAGAAAGAGCAAGGGCCTTTTCTACAAGGTCGATAGACCGGAACTCAACGTACCCAATTCTATACAGGCTGTCAGTTTGTACAAGAAAATTAGGATGGTGTTGCTGACCCTTTGGATCGACGAGACAGCCTATCGGTGACAATTCTAGAATCCATGACAGTGCCCTCTCCTAGTTTGTCTTCGAAGAAATAACCTAAGTCTCGTGCAGTCAAGCGTGCAGCAAGTTGCGAAACAAAAACTGATCGTGCTTCTGAATCATCTTCTTTGGGCTCATCAGGATTGAAGTCCATTTGATTATCATAGGATGGGTAAGATGGCGAGCCACGTCTAATTGTATTTAATAGGGTCACAAACACACTGGAGAGAGAGAAGTGGCATACCTTACGCCCGGAGGGGGAGGGCTCCTGGTGCTCAAGCTCTCATCGTCAAAATCGTCTCTAGGATCGCCTCTCTTTCGATCAATAGAGCGAACTGAACGAGGACTGTCTCGAGGTGGTGGTGGTGGTGGAGGCAAGCTCGATGGCGGAGGTGGAATGTCGTCCAAAGCTTCAGACTTCTTTCTCTTGACTCTGTCATCGTTATCCCGTTCAGTATCGTAATCGTCCCTTTTTCGTCGACGGTCGCGATCCTTGTCGTCCCGGTCCCTGTACCTGTCCCTGTCCCGGTCACGGTAGCTGCTGTGTCGACTGTCATGTCCATCGTGTCTGCTGCTGCGGTGACCTCTATCGCTGTCTCTATCTCGTCGGTGTTCCCTTTCTCGGTCCCTGTCTCGGTCCCTATGCTTGTCGCGTGAACGATCGCGGTAGCCTCGCTCACTTCCTTTATCACGACTACGGCTTCGTTTCCTTCTTTCATCCTCACCTCTGTCTCTGCGCCTGTCTTTCTTCTCGCGATCCCTGGAAGTAGAACGCTGCGACCTCTTGGTACGCAGCGTATCAGTAGACAAGTTTCGAGATCTGCAAGGAATGTTTGGTGAACAACCAACGACTAGGCAAAGTCGATTTACAACGCACGAGTGTCTGCCTGGTGATTTATCTATTTCCATTTTGTCGTTGAAACCTGAGTACTTCGTATGTAAGTGACCAAAGCTGGCCTGGAACGTGGAAAGAGTATGAGGTTAAACTTAAAGGCGAGGCCAAAAAAGCGTTGGCCCTTGCTTGTGCGTGTTTATGTACTTGATTGGCCCCTCAGAGGCCACCTCACAGCCTCAAACACAAACTGTTGACAATTCGTCCTCAACAATTTCTTTTCGTATACATTATGCACATTCAGCATCTTAATATTGTCGAGAAGACCACGTAATTAAGTCTCAAACCAGCAGTTAACGACTTATTACAACAATTCAGCCAATCTTTCGCGAACTCGTTTCTCTGCTTGAGCCAATTCCGATTCCTCTGACCTCTGGTACAACTGGGTTAGGGGATTTTCTGGTCCCTCAATTTCGAGTTCTGCCTCGATTTTGGACAGCTCTTGAGCAAACTTCCCGTTCAAAACCTATGATGATTATTTAGTACTAGGCTGTAATGTGGTATATGAAGGCAGCAAACCTGGTTATATAAAATATCTTTAAAATGGGCACGAGCGGAAGAGCCGTCAAGAGAAAGTGACCCTTTGAGCTGACCATATTGCGACACTATGGAGTGGTGCTTCAACTATGTGGCCCATTAGCACCAGTGTATATAGGAGAGATACGTCTGAGCACACCTGAGTGATAAAACCGTCTTCAGCAGCCCTTTCAAAGATTTCTGCTGGCTCTTTCGACATCCACCTATGTAGAAAATAGATATAAGCGCGGCAATTAATCGTTGATCAAGGCCTCACATCTCATAGCAAAGTGCTTCATCCGAACAACCTGCTTCTTTCAAAACACTGAAGGCTTCTCTGTGCATATGTGTCAGAATTGCCGGTCATTAAGCAAGCCAATGTATACAAACCGGAACAGCATGATAATATTTGGCCAAAGTGCTTGTTCTGAATCGAAATTAGAGTGTAACGCGATATAGGAATAAGCGTATATACCAGCGAAAAGATCCATTGCAGTTTCTTCTCTGGCGGAAGAGGCAATAGCTCCGGCCTTGGTGGCACCTATGGCCCGCGAGAGGGCAAGAGCGGTAGATAATCCCGAGCCTGAACCGTCCTGCTCAACAGAGACGAAACATGGATATCCCTTTCCTTTCTGATACAAAGAGCGAACAGAGCTCCCAATCATCCTGAGATAACGCTGTCAAATTTATTCTCACTAAAAAGGGTATAATTAATACCTTGGAGCCACCATCACTACATCTTGCTGGGGACTGAAGGATAGTAACTTGAAGAAAACGTTATAACCACTGGCAATCACAATCGTAGCATTTAGCTTCAAATTAGGAGCAAAATTCTCATTGAACACTCTTGGTTGAACTTGATCAGGAATAAGTAAGAACAATACTGTAAACAAAGAAATGCATTGTCTTCATCAGACAGTAGTATGACAAGACATAATGAGGAACTCACCATCAGCCACCGTAGCAGCCTTTCCGAAGTCATGTTCGACGATGAAGCCTTTGGATGCAGCATCTACAGCATAAGAGTCTTGCCGGTTTGCTATCAAGATCTTCTCATTGGGTATCCCGGAGTCGCGCAAGTTCTGTGCTTGAGCAGCACCCTGATTTCCAAACCTGCATCAGAGACTCAGCACTAAAGTCTGAAACGCTAAATTAGCATATGGATGGCTTACCCTAAGAAGACGATCTGCTTATCCTGCAAGATACCTAGGTCGGCATCGGTATCGTAATAACTATTGAAATCGTCAACTCCTTGTTAGACAAAAGCACGGAAATCAAGACATGCATCTTAGCTGAAGGCATATCGGAAGTAGAATCGCCCGCAAAATTTGATAAAGTTTTCACTGTAGACCTAGAGGAAATAGAAAGACAAGCAACGTTGGCACCAGTATTCTTCCCACTTAAATTCTTCTCCAGAGCCTGTGGTTCACGAAGAGAGAGAAGAGTCCCATGTCCTGGTGACTTGGAGAAACAGAGCAACGGCGGGCCGAGATACACAGAGCCATATGGTGAATAGCATCAGGTGTATGTCGGCCCGCTATTATTTCGTGTTGTCAAAAACACTGTAAATCTGTACACAAGTATAAAAATTAGAGGTTGTCTACACGGAGGCGATCATTTTCCTCCTCATGTCGCTTACGCCCAACAAGATTGTATGTATAACTGGAGCATCCAGAGGTATTGGACGAGCATGGTGGGTGGGAGTGTGCTGATTGCTTCAATCTCTCCGGAACTACAGAATGCATTCATTCAGTGCCCTGGAATTTGTAAAGCAAGGAGCATCCGGTTTAATTTTGCACTATTTTGGGGACCAGGCAACCACTCAGGAGATCCGAACACTCCAGGAGGAAGTTGAATCGAAAGGCGTCAGGTCTGTAGCTATCCCAGGAGATATGGCAGATCTTCAGACATCTAAAAAGGTCTGTTTGATTAGTGTGAAAAACGGACACTAGTAGTCTTATATTCACCGACTTCTGCAGATAGTTGAGCTAGGTGTTAAAGAATTCGGGCGAATCGATGTGTTGGTATCGAATGTCGGAATATGCCCATTTTCCGACTTCTTGACGATGCCTCTGGAAACTTGGGAACGGACGCGCCAAGTTAACCTTGATGGAACGTTTTACATTGTGCAAGGTATTTTTGACTGGATGAGCAGCTAGCTATATGTCGGATTGAATTAGACGACAATTGATTTCTAGAGGTTTCAATACAAATGAAGAACCAGGTTCCGCAAGGGGGTTCACTTATTGCTATATCGTCGATTTCCGGCCTTCTTGGAGGAGCACAACAATGGTGGGTCTTGCAACTTTTCTTTTAAAAGGTCGCATTTACGCCATATGTTTGCTAACGGGATGTAGTCATTATGGACCAACGAAGGCCGCGATAACAAATCTCATGCAGAACTGCGCAGTTGCTCTGGGAAAATACGGCATTCGAGCAAATTCAGTTCTCCCTGGGACAATTGCGACAGATATCAATAAGGAAGATCTGAAGGACACTGCGAAGCGGGATTATATGATCAATCGCACTCTTATTGGCAGGCTTGGAGGTAAGTAGAGCCCACTCACTGGTATATACATACAAAAGAAAACTCATGATGGATAATTACAGTTCCGGAAGATATAGCAGGGCCGGTGGTGTTTCTTGCGAGTGATCTGGCGCGATATGTGACCGGAGCTTCCATAATCGTAGATGGAGGATTGTTTGTCAACTTCCAGTGATCAAAAAATATCAGAGTTATATCGTTCAAGACCTTCTTGGTCGGCTATAATCATCTATATCTCGTTAACCTCTACAACACAACTTGGGGATCTAATTGCTTGCCGTCAACGACAACGGGATTTGCCGCAATCAAAACAGTTATCCACCGGGCCCACTCATCAGTGGGATTTCTCCACGCGTGCATAGTGCCTTTCTGGATAACAGTGTCACCAGGATTTTTCAGATGTTTCTCTGTACCGTCTTCGTTGATTAAGACTAACTCCCCCGACACTGAAATGTCAGAAGATTAGATAGCATAAACTCGCTGAGATAGGTAATACCGTACCAAGGATATTATAGTCCAATGAACATGTACGATGCTGAGGAAAGAGTGTTTGTTCGTGTTCAGATTAATTCATAATTAACCCATACCATTGCTGTGATGGCACCGGGCCCCAGCTCCGTGGAGCGAAGATTGGTACCAGTTGGATGGACAAGTTTGAGGTTTCTTACATCGTCAATGTTGCGTTTTGCGCCGTCTTCTCTGAAACTCTGGATTAAGAATATTGTTGTAAGCAATGAGTAGAGAAGACCCACTGATTGTTATTGTCATTGGTTGGTATTGCGTCAGTCGTGACCCAGATGGCTGCGGAACGGCCGTCTTTGACGAGTTCCATGGACTAAGGTAGATAAGCACTAAGATGCGGAGAAAAATAGAAGAACACACCTCAGAAGGTAACTCAGAATCACTCAAAATAATTGAATTCCCTGCCTCATCATGCGATGTGACAACTCGTCGTATATGTGGAAGAGGCAGGGGAAAACCTTCAGACATAGGATGAGTCAAGTCAAGAAACGGAGACAGCTTTAATGGAAGGGATTAGAGCAGAAGTAATCCTTAAATACTCGTAACGTCGCGTTTGTGAACAATGTCAGCTGACTACCACCGCAATCGCAGATTGAGATGTACACATGGCAGATCGGAGTTTGGATGTGACGTTTGTTGGAAGGGTATGGTATACGGATTTTAACAAATACAGCGGTGCATATATAAACTAAGGAGCAGTATCTGTGAGACTTAATATTAGTAAATTTGTAACACATCAAATGTTAGCGCCCACATACAATAATAATAATCATCGATCAGGGGCATCCAATCCTTCAACAAGGCGCCAAATAATCCCACTAGAGGAGTGTGCGCTGTTCGGGTAGCAAATGATTCCAATTTAGGACTGTATAGTATTAGATAAGGCATGCTAAAGGGAAGAGTACTTATACACACCGAGTGTATGATTCCCATATAGAACCACGAAGGAGATACCAAATCATGTCTTTATCCCGTCTAGCATATTCTGCCCTTTCAAGTTCAGCGGAAGGAGGTGTGTTTCGTCGCAGGCTACGCGAAGCAAGTTCCATCACAAGTGCAATAGTCAATGCACGGTTCGATTTTTGGAGCTTGTTACGTTCCGAGGCCAATAGAGACGCTAGAAATAGGAGTCATAAGCACGTAACATAAATATTTTCACCTATGAAAATTGACGTACCGTATATCAATGGGCGTAAAATGTATATTATTTCTGCTGACCAGTCTCGCAGACTTGAGAATGGCCTGATAAGTAAAACAGAGGGTTTGACGGAGGATGTTGTAAGGGCTTTCGGTAACAAGTAATCTTCAGCCGAGATATCAGCTTGGGCAGATTTGAGCAACGGATGAGGTGGCAAAGGAACCAAGTTGTTTCGTAGATGGTCAGGAGTAGAAGACGTGGACAATGGAGGAGTTGAAGGAGCAAGCGTCGGGGAAGATGCATTACTTGTAGATGCCAGCATTGTGGGATCAAACTCTCGCTCAGGAATAGGCGAGGAAACCAAAGGGCGACGTGTAACTTTCAAAAGAAGTAATCGCAGGGAGGCCCTGACGATGGATAAAGAGTCAGACAGAGTAGAGGATATAGCATACGAGAACATACTTTGTCACTTCGAGGAGAAGAATTGCCCTCCACTTCAATCTTTCAGACATGCTCCGTTGCAAACACATTTCGATAACAAGCTGAGTAAATCGAATGAGCTCCAGCGCACGAGCGGACCATCTGTAAATTGTATTTTTGTCCGACCATCCTCTGGTGAAGCGCGTGTGCAAGGATGAGGGGATAAGGGGGCGGTATGAAGGATTGCTTTTGACGATGCGTGCCAGGAGAGTGTCGTGATACATGCTCATCACATTAAGTAGTGTTGTTACTGTGGATATGTTTCTGTTTGACCCAAAGCCTGGACGATGAGTTGAATGACTTACAGGCTTCCGACGCAAGCTCTGCATCTTTAAAGCGACCAGGCAAGAACCAAGTAATGGAACGTAGTGAGGATTCAAGAGTAGAAATGGTGGAGACATTGTTTATAAGAAAAGCTTCATATTTAGCTTTGGAAGATGCCATGGCATTGAGAGAGGAAGAGTAAGTATGTAGGATTGAAGAGTTATTGCGGCAATATTGACTGTGATTCCCCAAAGACCGCGCCAAGACGCCGACCCGAAGAATTCCCACGCGTTTAGTCACACATCATTCAACTATGTCACAGTCACAAGTTGGTCTAAGATGGCGGTCTTGTGCATTCGCAGTATAAGCACCACAGCGCGGGCCAGCTCCAGGCGAGTGCCCACCTTCTATCTTGACCATGTCGCGCCCCGAACCACCGCTACTGGATGTTCATCGTACAAGTCCTGTTAGGGGTCAATTAGAGCCTTATGACTCTCGCACTCCTCCTGGTACTAGATATATTCAAACTACAGATACCCCCGATGAACTAAAGGTATGATAAATAGACTATCAAGCGCATTAGTGCATCACTGATATCACTGATAGGTTCTGTTGCCTTCGAATACCGCAGCAATGTATGAGCAATTGTTGAAGCTCGAGGCTTACGAGCTTACCAAGAAATCTGTATCTTGGGAGCGCATCATGGAAATTCGTCATTTAAAGGACCGAATGATACGCAAATGTCAGAAACTGGCAAAAACAAGCATGCCTATGGCAAGAACGGCTTCACGCGGCGAAAATTTTGTCTTCCAGACCTTTGTCGCTCCACCCGATTTTCGAGTGAAGGAAATGGAAAAATGGTTCAGAGACCAACAGAAACGTGGTACTTCGCTACCACCGGGTCGGACTACCGGTCATGACCAGTCAGTAACTTATATCAAACACATTGCAGGCCCTTCAAATGTCGTCCGCCAAGTTCCACCATCGTCTGCATCTAAAAATAAAATGCAACGATCCATCACAAACCCAGAGGCGTCGAATAAGCCCAAACAAACCCTTTTCTACAAACCTTTACCAGTGATCCAGCCATCTCGTCTAGTACAGTCAGAACGTCGAGGTGCAGCACACTCTGCCAATCCCTCTGATATTATGATTTCACCATTACCTCTTCCTGTATTACTACCTTTCCAACGCGAATACTACGGCCTGGAAGGCGCGGATGAAGTGGGACCTTCTTCACGCACACTCTCCCCTCCTTCCGCCCAGTTTGCCGCTCAACTCACTGTCTCACCTGCACCAGAACAATCAGCTAGCCTACCAGAAGCTGGACCTTCAACCGAGGCTACTCCGCCTACTCAACCGATCGATACCCCTATTCGTCCTGTTCTCTCTCGAAGACCTAGTTGCATCAAACGCAATAGCATGAGTGAATTCAAAACCGTTTCCTGGGCAGACAACAACGAACTTTTAGACAATCAATTTTCCAAATACGCGTCTGCAGCGCGTGAAGCTCAAGCGTCAGGTGAGCGTTCCTTATAATTACTTTAATTTGCCTTCCAAACGAAGACGTCAAATTACCTTTCTCTATACTTACCTTCGTCCTTCCTTTCCTTTACGCACTCAGGCAAATTCGATGAAGTCCGAGTGTTATATTTAGAACAGATCGCTGGACTTGAGAATCTTCATTTGCAAGTCAAAGAAGGCTTGGAACATCTTCGTTCTGAGACGGATCACCTGCAACGCATCGACGAGACAATACGCGCTCAGCGCGGAGCACTGGATGCAACATTCCAGGAATTTGAACAGAAGCAGGCTTTGTTCCAGAGTAAAGGTACGTTTTGGACTCTTAGTATCAAAGTAATCATCAGAAATCTAAATAAACATCTATAGTGCAAGAAGCATTGTCGGAAGCCAACGATGCACTTACACGGCAGGGTCTGAAGCGCGATCTTGAGCCTATTCACGAATCTTAACGACATCCAAATTTACGATTACTTACGCGTCTTTTTTTTCCTTTCGTCTTTAGCCAGTTTTGTATATTTAACACTCTGATTTGGATTCATCTATAGCCACGCTATGTCATTAGGATATATGCTACATGTATTAGAAATGCTGTACAGAGATTGAAGTTTGTGTTGTTTGTGTTACTTTTATTCATCGATTGTCTATGGTTAAGGGGTATTTTAAATCAGGTATATAAGGTTTACTAATTTCCAAGGGCAAGAGATATTCATCAAAGTGGACGTCCACGCCGCCTTTTTGCAACCTTACGCCAATGACGTACCAGGGCAAGGAACCCTCCAAGAACGAGCAGCGCCAACGATATAATGATACCAAATACATTGTAGGGGCCGTTTGATGCGTGGAGATTGTGTGGAACTTTGATGTTAAGAGAGAATAAACCTGCAAAATTAGAGTGAGTGCCCCGTTTGAACACTTAATGTACGACAAGAAACAAACCAATTAGGGTTTGTAAACACAGAACCGAAATGCTGACTACTGTCAGATATAATAGATTTGTATCGGTTCCTCCTTTAGTAGTTTCGAACATTGAACGGAGTTGTGCCAGGTAGGTTGGATGAGATTGGCTGAGCATACGTTCATAATGAGCCAGAGAATGCTGTAAGGTCAATATATGGTCTGCCATATAGGTTAGCTGGTTTTCACCTCGGGAGCAAAAAAAAGGTACTAACCCTGAACGTCTCCCATATAAATCGCTATTTCAAACTCCTCCCCGTTGTTCCCTTCAGAAGCGCTTTTCGTGAGTCTTTTCCGTATCTGGGTGATAACATCCGACTTGGTGGCCAAAAGTCGACCCAGGACTGTGACTATCTTTCTTGTCCTTGCCATCCGTCGCAATGTTAACTGAGTGGCACTGGGTGCAAGCACTGGCCTCGCCCAAAATTCTTCCCAAGCATGAGACACGTGTCGTTTAGCTCTGCGAAACAACAGCCGTAAATTGAGACGTGGGCGAGTAAAGCGAGGCCGTTTAGATTGGGTTTCGCGCCGAAATGTATCTCGAAACCTTTCGGCAGGTGTGCAATTCTCATTCGATTCATTGATAAATATCTTTTCAGTATATGGATCCGATTTCACCGACAACAATTGTGGACTCGAGCTTGCCGGGTCCATGGACGGAATAGTTTCTAGGACCTGTTCGGGATTTCCTGCGTAAACAAGGTGATCAATTGCTGTCACCTCTTTCTCAATTTCTTCAAGGAAAGGAAAGAAAGAGTCAACGATAGAATCCAAGATACTGTGGGTGATCCAATCTAAGAAGAGGGAGTTGAGCATCATACAAGACGGGCATTATGAACTAATTAATACCTGAAGATTTATTCACAATCTGTTCCAACATCATCAACCTATTTCTCACACGATTCGTGTGCTCTAAAATATAAAGTTAGCCTGTTGAATAAATTATCATATATTATGCATTACCTGATATATCTGTATAATGAAACTATTTAAGTGGTCACCGACTGCTTGAAAAATCCGGGAAAAGGAAGGAGTGACTTACACAGCATATACCATCCTTAAATACGGCCAAATACACGTTTGCCTCTCCAATTGAACCGTCGTCCGAACCCCAGGAATCTACAAAACCATGTTCTCGGCGGATTTTCTCCCTCGTGGCTGGGCTCTCAATGGCTCGGAATGATATAAAATAATAACCAAGTTTAGGAAATAATTCAAGTTTTTCTCGGGGATCTTGTTGAAGAATGTCTTCAAGGGTCAAAGGGTGGATATGCAATAGCTGACCACAAATCAGAAATGATCTGAACCTAATAGACGGATATCCAACTATTACATACCTTGCCGATGGCTCTTAAATCAGCCCATGTAGGGCTAGCAACGTCCAAGAACCAAGCTTCTGGCTTGGCTTGAGGTTCTTCCGGAATAGTGGCAGTTTTCGCAGGTTTCAAATGGACATCTGTTTCTGGCACCGCCCTATGTTTTCCTTTCCTTGATTTCCGAGCCGGTACTGCTGGGGACGCTGACTTTGACCTCGGCTCGGATGGTCCAACGTTACCCACGCGATTACGAAGCGTGTCTGTCTCAGAAAGCTCCCCCAGTTGCTCCGCGAGAAAGTTTCTTCGCTGACGAAGCCGGCGGTGTCGTACAGGTTTCCTAATGGCAAGGTCGAGCTGACTGAGAAGTAAAGGTAAGGAAGTAGTCCAAGTAACACGTCGGTCCGCAGCGTCCGCTGAGACAGAACCAATTTGGGTGGCTGAGTACTTCTGTAATGCCGGCATCATGGAAGGAGGCAGATATAACGCAAACACTCTCGGAATTTGCCTCGACCTTTCCAATGCTTTCATGCGTGTTATACGAGCGGCAATATCACGCTCCGACTGCATGGTACGAAGAGATGATATGCTACGTGGCCTCTTACGCCTTCTTGCCATTTGGGATTTGGTCAAGGTTACGATGGAGGGGCGCGATGACGATGAGGAGGATGAAGACGAAGAGCTAGAAGAATCCGATGCATTTGACGAATTTCCTCTGACGTTTCTCGCCCACTTCGATATTGCGAGCTCTAGCTTTGCTGCTATGGCACCTATACGACCACCAGCGAGGAAGGAAAAAGAGGAAGAGGAAGAGCCCGAGGAAGATGAAGAATCGGACGAAATGGACGGGGCCTGTTCTAGCGGCTGAAGGAGAGGAGGTTCACCACGATAAATGTCGCCATTCTCGTCAAACTCAGTGTGGACGGACATTTGTGAGAGGAGAGGAAAAGAAAGTGGGTGTAGTGAGAATATACACTGACATGGAGTAAGTAACAAGATAAAATGAACAAATCGAGTATAGGCCCTCTCTCTTTCCTGGCAGTTCTATTTTAGTGCTTTCTCACGCTTCAGATCAATATTATTTTCTACTTGATTAACTTTACACTCGCTGTCGCTTCGCGTTGGGCCATCCAGAATCAGATGTCCGTTTACGACTCAGTCCCTCTTCGCCCTTTGCATATGGTCGCGAACGTTTCTCCTTCTGACTCTCCTTCTTTTGCTTCTTTTCAATAGCCTTTTTCACCGCTCGTTGTCCGCCTTCTTTGGCCAGAGCTTCATATCGAGCTTGCATGATCAGTTTCTGTTTCTCCCCTAAAAACATTCAGAACCTTGGAGAACATCTAATAAGGAATGAGTCTCACCTTTCTTCATATACCATTCTTTCTTGCCCTCAGAACGCTTCTGCTGCTCTTCTTTCTTGACTTTACTCATCGCCTCCTTCTGGACTTGCTCGAGGCGATCCCTGTTCACTAAACTCTCCGCACGCTTGACCGCTTGTTCCAACCGGTAAACTTCATGTTCTCGTTCGGTCCGTTGATCTCTGGGAGAAGACGAAAGCATTTTACGTGCTTGCTTCAAAGATTCTCGTAAAGTAGACAATTCCTTCTTGTGGTTCTCAGCGAGGAAAGCATACGACTTGGTGAATTTCTCGGGTGCGAACTCTCCGGATGTTGGTAAGAACCTTGGGTCTCGAGGAACCTGGACAGGTTGTTGGGTTTGTGACCTTTGTCGAACAAAACATCACTTACAATTTTCGGAACCTCCACCACTGTTCTTCGTCTAGTAACAGGCTTCTTTGAAGTTACTTCCATGGGTCTATACGCAGGTACGATCAGGATTTCTGGGTTCAATAAGACATCTAAACCACTTACGCGTGCTTGTTTGATCGTTTGGATATATCTTTACGCGGTTTGGCACTCCATTCTACCTTTTGAACCTTTTCTTTGCCCTTCTTTTTAGATGAATGGGCCTCAGGGTCATTATCGGAATCGCTATTACTGTCTGCGTCGTCTGAATCCGAGTCGCTTTCCGGTTCCGCTTGGCTAAGTACACGTTGTGCTCGTCGTAATGCCCCGAGTGGTAGTTCCTGGAGGTCTTCAAAAGATGTAAAATTATAACTGGTGATTTGGAAAGAGACATTGTACATACTGCTTTTCAAAGATTTCTGCAGAAAGTTGGAATTTTAGTAATTGCAGTACATGTTTATAGACGCATTGTACGCACCTCTGATATCACATCGCTTTTTTCCTCTTCGTTGTCTTCCTCATCCTGCAAGAACTCCTCATCGTCGTCTTCCCACTGAGCAACTCGCGGTGCATCCGGGTCAGGCTCCTCCTCTTTATCGAAATCTTCCTCTCCTCCCGATTCATCTTCAATTACAGAGCCTTGACTAGACCCTTCTTCAAATTCTTCCTGTCCTGAGAATTCGTCCTGACTAAATACGTCGCGTTCATCTCCTTCTGAGTCTGAGTCTGGCGCCGCTCGCTTTTTCGATGTGTGGCTGTCTTTGAAGGCGACCCTTGAAGCTTTTGGTGAAGACTTTTCGGATCCTGATTTTATAGATCCAAGTTTCTTCAATTTGGCCATAGTGTACGAATAAGAATCGAGTTTGGCAAAAATCCAGTCGAGATTGCAAGCAGCAAGAGTCGAAATTTCCCAACTACTGTTCGGCGTCTGTTTCTTGGCATCAAACTTTTCCGTGACAATCCTCTGATCGGTGACGTCACGCTCATAACCTGAGGTCAGGTCAAAGAGCACCCACTGATCAGTGATACCATGATAAATACAACCTCTTACAACCACAACACTCGAGATCGTATTGGTGTCATAAATACTATTCAATATAGGGGTATAACAAGGCCAAGGGTATATATTGGGTATACTTATATACTCAATCTAAATTGTCTGTTTGCCGATTGAGTGTCCGTGTATAAGAAAGATTAATCGTTCAATGACCATCGTGAGCATTCAAAAGCACATAACATCCGTCTTTCACTTTAACATCCAGGAGCAAGCCCTCAGAAGGCCCACTCTGCCTCCAAAGGGGCGTAACACCCATCCATGCTCCCAGTTTCGCAATCCATTTCCTCCGGAGTTTGTGTCCGATCTTATTCGGAGGATCATTGAGCATACCCTCCCATCGGTACGCAGGGCGAGCACGTATCCAGGAAGCATCGTGGTCAGTCCCTGCGCCTGTACCCAAGGTGGATGATTGAGCTTGAGTCAGGGCATCGATATCGTCCATGTCCATCTCACGTCTATCGCTCCCGAGGTGAAACATAATGGCCTACAGAAGTCAAATTAGCAAAATAAGAACATCGCATAGGAAGGTGACATACCTGATTGGACATTCTAAAAACACAATCGTTGAGTCGGAAATACAATTTGTTCAGAAACCCAACATGGAAGACATCACTCCAGTGCGGCTTCGTATGAAGCATCCCTCGTTGTATCAAAAAGCTTTCCAAGGCAGCTCTAGGAAGAGGCGTATACGCAATTGAGGTTTGGTAATGTGGGTTGAAATCGGTTGCATATTTCTGTAAGTTAGGAATCGTGTCGTAGTTCCTTCGCCAGAGATCATCCTAAGAATCACAGCATCAATATGAAGACCAAGATTTCGAAAGCTATTCACTTACCCAGAAAATATACCACCATGTCGCAGCCTCTGACCCAGACACAGCAGCTAATCGGATGTATGCTGATTTGAAAACTTCATAATTGGCGAGCATCAATTCCTGAACCCGCGAGTCTTTCTCAAACTCCAGTAAACTTTGGGCCAATCCATCGGGATCACGCGGTTGATCATATACAAAGGTGAGGAACTTGTAAGTCATCACCTGTGACTTCCAGAGGCACTCATTTTTATGATGTCTTCTGTAGTGAGATATTTTCTCTTCCACAGTAAAAAGACTTCCATCGACAAGTTCCCTGTTGATTTCCAAGAATCGAGCCAGCGAAGGTGTGAGGTCGCAATCTTCGTTTAGGCCAATGACTTCCCCAGATAAAGTAAGGCTTCTTGAATACTTGAGACAAATGTCGAATCCACTTCCAAGCTGCAAGCCTTGCCATTTCAGATGCCCGCGACGTTTGACACTCAATACAGCGTATTCGTAATGCACCGAAGTGACTGCAGTGTAACGCCTCCCCAAACACCACCAATTTGAATGAGCTCCGACAGGCTTTGAAAATGAAACAATTCAATACATAAAAAGCCACCAACGAATGGACAAATGAAACAGACCTCCACATGTTCATAAGGCCATCGAACTATTTGGCCTTCTAGCGCTCTGAGAGACATTCGCACAAAACGTCGCCTTTGAATATCATGAGTCGAGTTTTGGGCTATGTATGTCTCTAGATCATGAGCATCCGTCAAAACTGCATAGGGACCATCATCATAGCGAATGACCTTTATAGAAAATCAGATAGACATTCCATCAATTGATACACGAGAGAGTTTCACCCACAAGAGTTGGTGGAAAAGGAATCCACCAGGCGTTTCCGAAATGACTCGTACATTTGGAAGCGACCTTTTCATCCGGGCTTTTCCAATAGCTATCTGGTCCAATGTAGTTTTTTTGGATCATGTCTTCCAAATGTCTGTACCATGAGAAGTCAGGACCAGTGGTGAGGGCCACTGCCTTGGTGTACGCTAATGAACCTACTTCCCGTAGAATCTGTTTACAAATTACAAAAACATATTTAGTTTCTTCAATGCCGTTTATTTCAGTACGATATCCTACATACCTTTAGGTTCTCTACGTGTCTCTCGCCAGGCGTTCCGAGAAAGTCTAAAAGGTAAGGGGGGAATTCGGAATCGCGAGCCTGTGCGAAAGACATGGATTGCTTCTTGGGTATCTTGCAATCCGGACTGATAAGAAGGAGTGCCGAAATCGACTCTTGCCAGATACGACGCTTAGTGTGGATAGAAGTAGCAGATGTATCCAGTCTGCGTGAGACCATGAGCCGTGGCTTCTTCTCTGAAATCGAGACATACCTAGGGGAGAAGATATCGACACCTGGACAAACCGTTTGTAAGTAAGTAGCTAAACACGTTATCATATGCACCTACTGAAGTCAATTCTTCTTGTCAATCCTGTATTACAATTAGTCGACTGTAAAGAATGATGCCACAAAATAACCTACTCTTTACAATTTTTTGCACCCAATTAAAGTTAATACACGAGAAATCTGTTCAAAAAGGGTTAAGAAGACGACTTTTACGGGGGTAAAAGGAACAAACAGAATCCTAGACCATATGTTACAATGTAGATGCTATGTACAAACCATCCGTCAGTAATAAAGGTCTAAGAAACATAATAGAAAAAGCAAACCTGTAAAGTACATATGAATCGACTATATCCTTTCCGGGAATATTCAGTGTTATCGCGAGTGCAGTTGCAGATGTAGATAGATAATTAAGTCGTGAAGTCCATTCACTTGCATTGTTCACTGGGTTCAAGAACGGTGTGAAGGTACACTGAGCAATAAAAAAGCTGAGCGTCGACAAGAGCAAAAGAGTCTGTCGTATGATAGGAACAGTAGTCCGAGAAAGGGATCGAAATAGGCAGTTGTTTGGGTCAATGACGGCAACTATGACAAGGGTGCTGAGCTTGGCAAAGAGATAAGTGGATATGTATGTTCCCCAGCCACGTCGAAAGCCTAATAGCAATGAGTCAACAGAGAGGTCGACTCAGGAATGTAACTTGCCGTTATATAAAAAAGCAAAAGGATTTCTATCACGATTCAGTAGTCGATGATACTCGCCGTCCAAGTCTGCCTTGCTACGAGAGCGTCCTAGTTCCGTATACTTGTCGACCTTTGGAACTGATCTTTTTATAACACGGCGAAGTGCCAAAGGAAACCAGATAGCAAACTAGACGTTTTGATATAAAATAATATCTGCAGAAAGTTAGGCATTTGACGTACGAAGAAAAATGTCACGGCGGATAAAACCATGATAACAGGCGCAAAGTTAAGCTCATTGCGTTTCATAGTAGTTGTCCAGCAAAAGTCGAGAGGGTCACGGAACTCAGATGTTGGTCCCAAAGGAGGGACTACAGGCGGAAAAACTGTCGAATTGACATAAGGATTCTGAATAGCCCAGAGCTCTTCAGACCATACGAGAACGTGAAGGGACATTGTGCTCAAAGGCAGATACAGGATAGTGAGTAGGAAGGTGACAATAACAATACCCCACTGGCTTCCTTGTGTTCCAGACTGTTGTAGGCCTTCGATTCTCGTGTAACGATCGCAATGCATGGTGGAGCGGAAAAAGTAGAAAAGAAAGCACCCCCCTACGATCATAACAGCGCCCAGGAACAATAGAGACTGGATCACAACTGGCGCGAAGTTTAAAGCGAGAACGTTTGGGCTTAGATGGCGGAGCTTCAATTTACTATATTTCTAATAAGCAGGTGAAGATAGAAACTTACATCGTCCCCAAGAATAATTGCTTCCATTTATCTTCGACATGAATTTCTCCCGTCGGAACTGAAATTTTGGGACTTCAGCTTGAAAGTTGATAAAGTTGTACGTTTGTTAAGCCTACCAATGGTACTTAAGATCAGAGCGAAAATCTGGACAGTGTTAACCAGTCCTTGTAGGCTATAAAACGATGCAAGGGCACTAGACCCCTGTGTTCTTACGTTAAAAATGTCGTCGAGTAAGGTCGCATAAGTTCTTACAAGAAATCCAATGAGAATATTAATCGATCCACCAAGTATTGATAGTCTATTCCTCCAAGCAGGCGCTACTGTTGAGTTGTTTTCAAGGTCATCCAGGGAACGCCCGGTCTTGGCCAATGCATCCAAGGGTGGAAACATGCCTCCGTGGTCTGTGCTTTCTCCCCCGAGAAAAGGCACTGGGAGAGAAGCAAGGTTTTTATCGAGTTTTGGAAGCTTGAGTGGGAGTGCATCTCTAGAGAAGACTACTGGTGCTGGGACAGGTTGATGACCTCGATGACGACGCCTTGATGAGTGAAAGGGCGATTTGATTTCCATAGTACCCTGGGAAGCATTCTCAACCATGTCTGATTTCAATGGTGGGTATAAGTGCTCTCTCTGTTTTAGTGATCCATCAAAAGAGCCATCCGGCACCAGTGTCGTAGAGGATCCAGCAAGTAGTTGGCGCAGGTTTACTGAACGAGCAGTTGGTGTCTGTAACGACGCGCTTGAAGTGTCGGATCCAGAGAACCTATCGTTATCATACAATGTGGTAGATTTGGGTGCAAACCCGCTTGATAATACGGACCTATCTGTAATGCTGTTTAGATACGGAGAGGAAGGCATCCGGTTGACTAAGTGTGAAGTAGCATCTGAATGGGACTCTCTTGGATGCTTGATGAATCGGGCGGCTCGAGGAGGAGAAATGGTGTTCGCGTTCAAGTTCTCCGAGACATATTCCAGCGGAGTAGAAGGAGATTCTGACTTCTTAATAGGTTCGGGCGATTGAACATCAGAGCTTTGTGATTCTTGAGCAAAGTCCGAACGTTTGCTGCTGGACGAAAGCGGGGCCAAAGGAGAAGACTCATACTTTTGTACAAGATCTTTAACAGCCATATCGTTGGCTTGTTTTCCACTGCATGAGTTAGCAGCAAGCTAATGAAGGAGATTTCGTTGGTCGTGGTTTGAGTGCGACATTGATTTGTGAGAGAGATTGGAGTCGGACTGAAGGAACTATATTTGGCCAAATTGTCCATTTTTGGAACATAGCCTCTCCTCACTAAAATGAACCATGTAATTAGATCCTGAATAATTTATCATGTACATCCAAGCGTAGTTAGCGTAAGCCACTAGTTCTAGCTGTACATACAAGCCAAGCATTGAAGAATACATTTATCCGTATAAAGATATCAAAACATCGTTTGAGTAATCTAATGACATGTTATTACATATTATTATAAAAGTGAATCTTCAGAAAAGAATCGGGTGCTTATTGGAGGTCATGTTCATTCTTGCGAAGGGACATTCTGGGTAGAGTTGCTTTGTATAGAAGTACTAGTCTTTTTAAAAGTTGCACTCCTACCAATCAATGTGTTTCCACTGAATGATAGGCGCTTCACAACGACCTTCTCCGTTTTAGTTTCTGTGGCGATACTCGTCTGTTTCTGGGTTTGGGGTGAGCCAGATACAGACCTCAGAAGGGTGCGTATCCAAGAATTAGATTTAGTCATTGTTGGTGCCGCCATTTCTTGCTCCTTTTTCAGCTTCTCTGCATAATCCTGTGCCCGTTTTGAGTGGGGGTCGTATGGCCAACGCTGTTTAACTTGTTCCTCAAGTTCTGTCAACGGAAGAACAAGGCCCGGATATTTGACTAAAATATTCGAGAGAGATGGGTCGACTTTCGACTGCTCAAGAATAGACGGATGAATAAATTCGTGTGTTTCAGGATCGTCAGATGCTGTTGGTAAAGGCCTTTCAATTTTGTCCGCTAGCAAGAAGATACCAGTTGAAGAGCTGGATAATAATACAGAGTTGTCAGTATAGTTTGTACGCCTGGCAATTATGAGACTTACTCATGGGGTTGTTGTTGCCCCCATGGTGCAACAGGTTTGATCAGACTTTCAATATAGCCCGTGTCGAGTGACAGATACAACTCAATTTGCGACTGATAAGCGAAATATTAGAACACCAGCGAAATGGAGAGGTGAAAAAAGTACTTACGGCCATCCATGTAAGAGTTATATCAGATAAGTCGTGGTGTTTGTACCCCCCACCAACCTACCATTGAAGTATCAGTGAACGTGGAAAGAAGAAATGTTGTGATAAGCATACATCTGAGTGGGAACCTATGACGCAGGAAGGTTCGTTCAATCAAGTCAAACACGAGACAACCAAGTAGTAAAAATATATCTCTCACCTGCGAACCAGCACTGATAACAGAAAATTTGATTAATAATGAAGCAAAGTATTGCTGAAAGGTAGACCTCCAGCACACCTGTTTTAATGTCTGATTCCTCTGCCTCCCAACTTCCGTCTGTTTGAATTTGTTGCATTTCTGAGAAAATATGTTTTAGTTGGATAGAGCAGAGAAAACCACGACAACGTACGAAGTCCGCGCGCATCTCATTGAGCGCAAGAGCTTGGAATGCATGCTCAATATGATCTCCAAGGTATTGGTCTTGGAAGCCGAACAGGCTAGTTGTCTTCTTCGGTATCATGATTTCTTCAGGAAGACCGATGGCCCCAACAGTGTCCCAGACACCTAAGCATCTACGCCAATGTGAGCTTACTTTTGTGAAGACGGGAATAATGAAGACACACTTGATTGAGAACTTGTCATTATCGATGTCCACGCGCTGTTTGCCTTTTGCTTTCGAGTCTCGCCAACGGGCAAGTTTCTCTTCTAATTTCTTCTTCTCTATTATGAGCCACGAGTTAGCCTGCTCAGACAGACTTCAGTTCTTGAATGTATCAAACACACCGTTTACATCACTGGTTTTTCCAAGGGTCTGATAATCAATGAATATGCTACTGAAGTGGTCCATGTCCTTTCGATCGAGGACACCAATTTCTCCCTAGCATAAAAAAAAATTAGCAACGAGAAGCCAAAGCATATGATATGCCCGCACAATAAACGTTGCGACCATACGAGCTGTGTAAGCACCCTAAAGCATGGGTTAGCTTGGAAGGGGCATGAGAATAAAGTGAATCTGGGTATACCCTTGAGAAACCAAAGAGAAAGATCTCATCGCCGGGGTAGTAATTCCTGAATATGTGTTCATTGGGACAAGAATAATGTGACTAGTTAGGTCAGTTCTTACTGGGCAATAAATCCATAAGCATTCTCGACTTTGTCAGCTGCATCCGCCAATGGTCATCATTCTGTTCATCATGGGCGGGCGACACTAAAATACGCACCTAGAGATGCGCCGGTCGCTCCTATTTGGGGAGCCCTTGCATATTAGCCCAAGGAAATCATCGAAAGAAAACAACGCTAAGGTCCTTACCTTCAACGTATTCCGAGTAAAGATTTCCATCAGTCCCGACACCTGGTTGGTAGAATACAATCTGTGGTATGCTTTTGCCGTCGCGCTCATCGTGATAGTTCACCGCTCTTGATAGACGCTAAAAATTCGCGGCTTTTCCTGAGAGACGTGAAATAACATTGAAACAGCAACTTACCAGCACATTGGTATAGAGGCTGCGTTTAGCAGACAAACCATCTTGCCAAGTCCTTGTTCATCGAAAGCGGAGATACAAGTCAGATTGAAGTCCGGCGACGCCACATTAGCTCTTGCTCTACTCACCCATCACAGAAAACGACAATTCTCTTGAATGGTTTGGCCTTTGGGGTTTCCCCTATATCTGGTTGCGGCTCTGTATGTATTCTTCGCGGGGACCTTGAGGGACTTGAATTTTCGGGCTCTGGCTTGGCTGACTGCAGAAGTATAGAATTGGCGTGCACAGTATTGGACTCGACATCGACGGTGGATTGCATAGTATTCTGTAGGAGAAGGTGAAGTAAGATATAGGTGGGCTGTCCTTTCGACACAAAACATCACTGCAACTGGATGCTATATATATGTCAGGCTCTGTCCAACAATCCATCCGCAAGATCACGAACGGGACGGAATAGTTGATCTATCTATGAATAATTGTTATTGATCCACCAATCATACACACGACCCGAAGTAACTAACAAAGCTGGCCTGTTTCGCATCTTGCTTCGCCGCCCGTGAATCCATGGTTACCTATGATTATTTCGCTGTGCTTTCGGTTGACTTCCAAATTGATTCGTCCCCATAGTCTGTCCTGGCGGGAAGATATACTTGCTACCATTTACCTGCAGAAAAGTCGGAGTGCGCATGACTGGCTCCTGCTACGTCGGACTTCGACGTTGACCGAATCTCCATCATGATCTTGGGAACAGGTCGATCACCATCCGGATTGGTAATGTGAATGGAGGCCAACGCCCGTGGGGCAAAGTGGCACAGGTATAACATGACCTGCTCATTAAAACACCAATAATACAGAGACACAGTGCTATATATACTTACACAGGACAGAAGAACCCTGCCCTCAGGCATCGCATTTTTTTTGAATATATTATAAGGAGATGTGATATGGAGAAGTGTGCAACATTATTTCCCAAAACGCATTTCAGCTGACTCGAACTCATCCAAAGCAGCTCTAAAAGATATTTCATCTAATGGCACAGGCGGTGGGGTCGAATATAAGCCGAACCATTTTCGCAAAGTAGGTCTATGGGGACGATTTAGGCTAGCAGCAAGTCAGGAGATATAATCCCGTGGAGAAATTAGCAAGGCTCACAATATTTCGGTCAGCCTGATATGCCATGGCGGAAAGCCATGGAGCTCAGGAGGTGCCGGAGGTGAAGAAATGGATTCGATGGGATGTATGATCATGAAGTCGGGTGACGACAGTCCTTCTTCATCTATTTACAGCCAGCTTCAGAAAACTAACATTAGCAAGTCCATTAATAAGAGATTACCTTCTAAAATCTTGTCAAGTTCAGTAACAGACAAAGAATGACTTTCACTTTTCATGGAGCGGATAGTTTGCCGTGGCTGATTCCTGCGGACTCGCGCAAGCATAGTAGCAGCTTTTGCAATAGCTGGAGTAGATGATTTCCTGGAAACCAGGCAAAGAAGAAGATCATCTTTTGGAATATTTTTGTTGGTGTCTAGATAGATATTCCAGAGATCTATGTGAGTGGTGTTCTATCGAACATCCTTTAGCGAGTACTTAAGAACTCACTTCTGCATCTTCTATGTAAGCTCTTACTTCCAGACGTGCTTTCCTCGGACTTTCGACTAGAAATAGTGAGCATAGTTACCGGAACGATATTCTGTAAGCTGGGAACAGGTGAAAGAGGTCGTGATTCTGAGTAGTCCGATGGTGGTGGCGTAATTGGATATTCAGTATCGGAATCACTCGATTCAGTGTCGTGACCATAGGTAGGTAGGCGCTCGCGGATTCCCTCTAGACATGTTGAAAGTAGGTCTTTTGCGCAAAGGTAAACGGGTCGTGTAAGACAGTCAGAGGATAGGCATGACGCACCATTCTCCTCATATACGGTCAACTTCTTCACACCAATAGCGCGGCACCATGAGACGGCATCTACTACGCTTTCTACCAAAACATCTTGTGCCCTCGCTTTGAGAACTGTACGGTCTACAGCAAAAACTATCGCAAGGTGTCTCGGTATGCGTTGCCTCGTCGCGCGAAGTGGCTGCGGGGCGGCATCGGAATGGCGTTTCCAGAACGAATGAACGGCAAGAACAACAGAATAAATAAAATGAAAGACATATAAGAGAAAGGTGTAAAGGGCGCGCATGGCGGAATGAATATGAGGAGGGTTGGTTGGGAATGGGATTCCCTTAACCAAAATGTTGACGTGTTATTCGATCATAACCAAGTCTATTTCTGATTTTACATCACCGTGGGAGCAACGGCAACGTGTGCAAGAGAGACAGTAACGACTCCGAACAGGCGCGCACTTCCGAGATATCATATTATTATTCATTTTCTGGCTTTTCTGTTTCCGTAGATACTGATATAATGTTTGGATAAATCTCCTATGATAATCTGTTGATAATTGTCTCGTCCATCCCACTGCACAATATCTAAGTAAGACCTGGTTCCTCCTGGAACGATCGCTTGATTTTCAGCAGGATATTTGTTTTCCAGTTGTCAAGTTTGGTGACTTGATCAAATTCATAAACCGCCCCAGTGAATGCTTCGAGGTCTCCTCCTTCAGAAGCTTCGATCAAAGCATTGGCAAACTTGGCCTCCCTTGTTGAGTTAAAGGACACATCCTGGTTGGAATATTTCTGCATGTTCCGTTTGGCTGTTACAGTATCCTATTTATAATGAGTGGAAAATCTTTTGCCGAGGAAAATAATTTACACACATTCATAGCAAGAGCACATAACGCTGACTTTAGCCAGTATTCTTTGACGCTGTATTTCGTGAGGGCAGAAGAAAGAGATTGATCGGCCACTTGTTCATAACGTGCGATGGCCTGAGGGTATTCTTCAAGTTCTGCATGAAGATCGGCGGCATCTTTGAAGCAAGCATTGGCTGTCCTAGAATTATTATATCAGTACATGTTGCAATAACCAATCATCATCCTTACGCCGCAGCATCTTCTTGTTGATACCAATCTCCAGCCCGCTCGAAACTCTCACAAGCCTTGCGAAGGTCGTTGTTCTCTTGTAGGTAAATCTGCCCGATTTCTTTCTCCCTATCAGCGGCTTGTCTGAAGCGACCACCTTTAGTAAGATGGACAATAGTCTGTGTCAAAGCCTGGATAGCGACTGGCAATCCAATTAGCTTCTCTCCCCAGTTTCTCGAGAATACGACCTACGATCAGGGAAGCCCCTCTTGTAAGACTTGGCAGCATTCCACCATGCGTTTGCAGCTTCATTATCTTCTTTGCATAGTTCTCTACACTCAGCTTCCCGAGCAAAGGCGTCACCGGCCTCTTTGAATAGTTTCTCGATCTTGAACGAGTTGGCAGCTTGCTGATAGAGATCACCCGCTTCCTCGTACTTTGTCGCGGCAGATGAAAACCATCCTGTTGATGAGTTAGCCTTTTTATCGGCCTTCTCCAGAAGAGTTTGGGCAGGCGACTTGGAAGGCATATCGAAGAGAGAAAGGTGAAGGAGAGAGGCTGCGTGACACAGGTTTGAGCCCGAATAAAGGAGTCATGTGCCCCTAGTCCAGTAACTACGTCAGATGTTGTTCTATAAAAAACGCATGTTAAATATCGCTGTGTGCATGAGCTCACTTTTCAATTTCATTCTCGATAACAAACATGTCGGAACTTCCACTTCAAGCAATAAAGCCTTTCTCAGATTCTCATCCTAAACCAGCTGAGTTGCATTTCCAGTATGGAACAGCTGGGTTCAGAACTTTGTATGTGCAATTTTGTGTTCTCTTCTTATTGAGATCTAATTCTCTTGATAGAGGAAGTACTTTGGACTCGGTCATATTCCGCGTTGGGATACTCGCCGGCCTTCGCAGCAAGAAATTGGATGGAAAGACTATAGGTGTGATGGTCACTGCATCGCACAACCCGGAAGAAGTTCGTCTCGTGTTCCTCGGGTACTGCCCGTCCAAAACACACTGACGCATCCAATCTGCAGGATAATGGTGTCAAACTGGTTGATCCTCGTGGTGAAATGCTCGAAGCATCCTGGGAGGCTCATGCTACAGTTATTGCCAATGCTCCTACCACCGATGCTTTGCTAGAGGCGCTGGATTCTGTTGTAAAGAACGCTAAGATCGATCTTTCCAAACCAGCACGAGTGGTATATGCGCGAGATACTCGTCCATCTGGACCCGCTCTTATATTAGCTTTGGAAGATGGCTTCAAGGCCCTGGGCGTAGAAGCACGCGACGGCGGGGTCACCACAACCCCTATCCTTCACTACCTCGTCAAGGCCATCAACACTAAGGGTACTAAAGACAGCTACGGGGACGATTCAGAGGATGGATACTATACCAAGCTTAGTGGATCTTTCAAGAAACTCGTTGTGCGTACAATTTTCAAACCTCGCATGGTCATATTGACAATCATTCAAATAGACTGGTAAAACCAAGCCGGAAGCACTCATCATAGATTGTGCCAACGGAGTAGGTGCACCGGCCGCAGCAAAACTTGCCACATATCTCGGAGACTCGTTGCCGTTGATTTTGGAAAATACAGATATTACCACAGCTGGGGTTCTAAATCATGCATGTGGCGCAGACTATGTCAAGACTCAACAAAGGCTACCTCCAAGTTTAGTTGATCGATTGAAACCAGGCCAACGAGCCTGCAGTCTAGATGGAGACGCCGATCGCCTCATGTACTATTTCTTGGATGAACGTGGGCAGTTCCATATGTTAGACGGTGATAAAATCGCAGCCTTGGTCGCTGCATTTATCGTCGAGCTTGTCAAACTTGCTGGTCTGGACTCCGAGGTCAAAGTCGGAGTAGTGCAGACCGCTTATGCCAACGGTGCTTCTACTAAGTATCTTGCAGAGGTATGTGAATCAGTAAACTTACGGACAGAATATTAACCTCAAAAAACATTAGCGCCTACCAGTGAAATGTGTGCCGACTGGAGTAAAGCATCTCCATCACGCAGCAGAACACTACGACATCGGCGTCTATTTTGAAGCAAATGGTCACGGCACGGTACTCTTCTCCCAGCTAACCCAAGATACCTTCGCCAAATATGAGCCTTCTACTCCTGCGCAATCGACAGCCTTAAACCATTTGATTAACTTGACTCAGTTAATCAACCAAACTGTCGGGGATGCATTGTCGGACATGCTTCTTGTAGAAGTCGTGCTTGCACACAAGTCATATGCCGGAGCGGAATGGAATTCCTTGTACGCAGACTTGCCAAACAGACTCCTCAAAGTCGTCGTTGGCGACAGGAATGCCTTCAAAACAGAAGATGCTGAGCGTCGTCTTGTGAGCCCTCCTGGATTACAGGCGAAGATCGATGAGCTTGTCCTGAGATACGAAGGCGGGCGTTCATTCGTCCGACCTAGTGGTACGGAAGACGTCGTACGTGTATACGCCGAAGCAGCATTGAAGACTCAAGCCGATGGTAAATACTTCTGTTCTTCGTCCAAGACCGAGACCGAATTTGACTGACTTTGAATAGAACTTGCCTTCCGTGTCGCCGGGCTTGTTTATGACGAAGCTGGAGGTGATCCAGCCAGACGTCCGTCAGAGTTCCTCCCTTGAAAATAAATATAAAAGACCTACTTTGTATTCTCGTAATCGTAGTTTGTTTCCTGGTGCATAGTAGCCGCTGTATCAAATAATAGCCGCATCACCAGAGGGAATGAATCTTATAGCCTCTTATAGCTTGTGCTAATCTGGGGAAATGGAAGGCTAATGGGACCAGCCGAACAGGGACCGACGGAGATCGAGGAGAACTCGAGAACAGCTGAGAACAGCTCCTTGGGGTTGAGCCATCTGACAATCGGCGTTTTGCCTCGTTTGCGCGATCGCACGTAATATGGCGACACGACATCCGAAATTTACACTAGAGCTTAATTACCCATTTGTAGACCGAGTCATGCCTTTTACACATCTTCTATTTGACTCTCAACTTGTTTCTTTTTCTTATTTCATATCCCCAACACTGGCCAACTATGTGTCGCTTCGTCATTTACAAAGGAACTTCACCAGTCCAGCTATCCCATGTATGTCATCTGCGGGATCATTTCATGTTTCATACTCACTCTTTTATGTGTAGCTCCTAACACGACCATGCCATTCAATCATAAACCAAGCATTCGACTCCCGCCTACGGTTGGACAGGAGGAGGCCTATGAATGGTGACGGGTTCGGCGTTGGTACGTTACCCTACTGCATGTTAATTGGGTGTTGATTCTCAACCTTTCCCTCAGGTTGGTATGACTCCGTCTACGACGAGGAACTCGGAAGTCAGCCTTGTATCTTTACTTCAGTAACACCGGTTCGTGGTTTCTTAGCTTGTACATCCTGCATCTTAAGCTTCTTCATGTAGGCTTGGAACAACGTCAACCTTACTCGACTGGCTGAAAAGATCAAGTCCCCACTAGTTTTGTTAGTTTTTCTTTCCACTCTCATTGCAGTTGCTCGAGCTGAATCGACTTGCATCGTCTAGTGGGCATGTGCGTGCGACAACGGCGGGCTCCCTATCGTTGGACAATTGCCACCCTTTTGTACACGGAAAACTGATGTTCATGCACAATGGAGGAATCGCTGAGTTCCAGACAATAAAACGACGGTTACAAAAGGATCTTCCGGATGCTGCATTTGACATGGTTCAAGGAAACACAGGTATGTTGAAACAAAGTCTGTTTAGTTCTTAGGGTATATTGTGATTTTTCAAGATTCGGAATGGGCATTTGCTCTTCTACTATCAAAGGTATGTGTTTCATCTAAATGCGTTATCTGTACAAATACTGATAAGGCCGCTACGTAGCTTCCCGATTGCAATGCTCGGTCGTTTACTTCCGAAATACTACGAAAAGCCATGGTGGATACAATTGCGACGTTGAACAGTTATGCCGAAGAGTATAATATTACCGAAGTGTGTCCTGTCTACCCCCTTTCTCTAGGAACCGTACTGACGTGGATCCTTCAGCCGAGCTTGATGAACTTTTGTGTCACCGACGGAGAAAGCGTCGTCGTGACACGGTATATTTCCTCGAAGACAGATGAGGCTGCGTCTTTGGTATGTTTACCCACAATGCATTTATCACAGGCTCATTCAATCGTTATAACTCGCTAGTGGTTCTCATCGGGGACAGAGTTTAGTGAGTATGCTGAAGGCGGTCACTATAAAATGTCAAAAACCGACAAACGGGAAAACATCATCATGGTATGCTAACTATTCTTTACATCTGCTGAATTTCAAGCTGATTGAACACAAAAGATTGCAAGTGAACCTCTGACATTTGAACGAGGTATGCAACAAGTTACGAAGGTTACTCGCTTGAAGCGGCACTGACTGCCCTTTAGCGGACTGGATGGAAATTAAGACCAATCACATGGTAGTAATCACCCCCAAAATGAATCTGCTTCAGATACCCATCAAGGACAAATTCTACGTGCCTCCTTCTGATCCTGCTGCTCTCAACCGGAAGACAGAGTTTGCTCAAGAGAAAGGTCTTCTCCACCCTACAAGCAGGAAAATCGTCGAAAAAAACCCCAAGAGCAGTAGACGTATGATGCAGACGCATTGACAGGCTCTTACGCTACTATACACTCTTGTAATCTTTACTTCCTTTTTTACACTTTTCGTCGTTTTGCTTTCCTGTACTAGTATAGTATACTTTTTGTTTTTTCTCGCAGTTTGATAGCATTTCTGTAAAATATTTCATTTGACTGTATTGTAATTTCGTTCTTATATATAGATGTAATTTTTAATATTGATTTAATGCATTTATCGCGACTTTGTCTCGACTTCCTTACCTCCAGTTGTAAGTAATATTTACTAGGTTAAGCATATAATTAGTATCACGTTCACGTAACGTCACATGTCACGTTTTAGATTGGTTGTGGGTAACTGGTTGGTGGACTGCCGCATTCCGTGACGGTGAGCAGCGGCACCATAACATCCTTCGACAAGCCACATACGCTGCTTACATCCAACTCACTTTAACGTCAATTTAACGACCTCGTGCTAATTTTTTCTCATCTCAAGCGTGATGAATCCCTGGTTTATATGGAGCGCAATCTTCAACACAGCAAGGTGGGTGGATTACTATTATTGACCGACACTTTACCCCAGAGCTAACTGCTTAAAGGCTGTCTACAGCTCTTCAAATCCTTATCTTCCTTCCTCTAACATTGGCCACTATTTCTAATCAGGCGTTTCTCTTATTGTCACTTATGTTGACTATACATTCTCTCATCCACGGAACCATGAGCCTCTTCTGGCATTCCCAATCGTTGGCCGTGCTGCAAGTACCAATGCACCCGTTCTTACTCCTAGTCTGCTTCAATGTTTTCTCCTCATCTCCCAGCCCGTGGCTTACTGCTGCTGCTGAATGGTGGGGAACTCTCCTTACGCTATCGGGCCCTCTATTTATCGCAATGGAAGGTTTATCAAGTCTGCTGGTCGTGCAGAAGTTGGGGCAGGAAGGAAAAAAGCTAGTCATTAAAGGAGAAGCTTATCAGTTTGGTCTTTTAATCGCAACTTCCATAGCATATGTTGCTTCTGCTTGGTGGATAGTCGATGTGAGTAATATGTGCAATTTGTTTACCCTCCGCAAGGCTAATACTGTCCTATGAAGTCATATCCAACCGCTGCGTCATCGCCCCTCTCTTCCACTTTATTAGGTGTCGCCATAACGGCGTTCCTATTCCTCACAATCATCGGTTTCGTTTTACGTCGTACGAACATTATCGAATCATCTGGATTGGCTGTTTTCATTGCCTATAATGTTTGGTTATGTGGGTTTGACCAGAAATCATTCACTGACCCTGCATCATCTTAGTGAGTCTGTTGTTTTTAGTACCGACTTGAGTAAACACTCATGCTCTTATAGTGCGCCTCTTCTGCCTAACATCATGCCTCACTTCCAAACCTTATTAAATTTCATCATCAACACGCTACCTAAGCCAGTTCTTATTGCGCTGCTCTATCGGCTTACTATCCTCCATTTAGCTTCCGGCATCCTTCCTACCATTGGTGCTGACAGCTGGGAATCAGAAGAGGGTGTAGATGCTACATGGAATGACCGGCCGGTAAGCCTAAAGCAATAGAATTGGTTTGGCCATGACTCAATAGTCCTTTAACAGACGTCAATGTTAACAAAATTACTGTTAACTTACAGACAATCAATTTTTATAACTGTGTATTCACATCTTCTTTGTGAGTACTTGAGACTCTTTTTCTTTCTACTTTTGTCTCACTGCTATCTAGTACTTGACCATTCTTCTCAAATATGGTGGAGATGGATGAACATTTTCTTCACTCTGGTCATCTGGTCGATTGAACTTATTGTCAGCTCAGAAGACGACATTGTCGAAAAAGATTGGAGCTTGAAAGTCGATTGACGCGTGAACACGCCAAACGAAATAGAAGTTGTAGTTCGTTCCTTAACGTGGCGACGATTTGAAAACAATGATTATCGCACAAAATACATAACTCGCGAATTACCCGATGGGACAATCTGACGCAGAGAACTAAGCACCCCTTAATTATTTGCTTTCCACTCGGCTTCATTTTCATCCTCCCCTTCATAATATTCCCTTTTCCAAATCTGTGCCTTGCGTTTTACTTCTTCCAATATCTCTTCGCAGGCCACGAAAGCCTCCTTCCTGTGAGGCGAAGATACAGCAATTACTGCACAGTAATCATGTTGGAACGGTCACTAGTTGAACAACTTCAAACGCGCTCACCGATGGAGGGTTCACCAATTGGCACTGTACCGAGACGATGGTGGATCGCGCACCGGATTATGGTAGCATCGGTAGGATTTGGTTGATGATCTGAGCGAGAGGCAGACTTGATTGCACGTTCACCAATATTAAGCATGGTCTTGATCGCTATGGCCGAATAAGCCTGGTATTCCAAGCGCGTAACAGTCTTCCCTGGGTAGTTATTAATGATTATGTTGTCGTGCATTAGGGTAGTAATTACTATATCAGACCTTTGAATGAGTTTCGTGTTGTACCTAGTACGATGAATACCATAAGTTTAGTGACTATTTTATAATCAGAACTAGAAGTTGGAGACCAATGAAGATAGTGGTTGCGCCTGCAGTTACATCTTGTACTGATTCCGTTATCTTTGCAGCATCGAGAGGTTCGCTTGTGAGAACACACTTGACTGCTGGGGTCTCGAGATAGGCGTCTACAGATGCTTCTGGTTTGAGGGCCATGGTGGTTTGTTAGTAAGCTTGCTGAAGTAATGAACGCGTTAATTATGTCGGCCCGCAATTTACTTTCAAACTCATACCACATCCACCACCGAGACTGGTTCTTCAGATGCTATGCATCAACCGGTTCTTCTTGTTCTCAAGTCGTGGCCTTAGGCTTCGCAAAGCATCTACGTCGGCCATTACCCTCAGGCCATATCAAGAACAGTGTTTGGAGGCCTGCACGACGGCAATTGCATCGGGTTCGACGCGTATTGGTGTTTCCCTCCCTACTGGCTCAGGCAAAACAACCGTCTTCATCTCACTCCTTTCCCGGATCCCTACACCCCCCACAAATGAACGAGCGACCAAGTCACTGATCATTGTAAACAGCATCGAACTTGCCCGACAGTCGGCAGAGCAAGTTGCGCGTCTCTTTCCTGATTGGCATGTCGAGATAGAACAGGGTTCGAAGTATCAAGCTACAGGACAGGCCGACGTGTAAGTATACAATTATGTATTGTAAAAATACTATTAATCCGCCAACACCCGTTGCAGTACTGTTGCAACGTACCAGACTCTCAATAACGAACAACGCCTGCTTAAATTTGACCCCAAAACAATGAAAGCCATCATTATTGACGAGGCACATCATGCTGCTGCGCCTTCGTACGTATATGTGCATTTTTATTCGTGTGAGAGTCTCTCAATAGACGTTCTGTTTTAGATATCGTCGTCTCCTTGCTCGATTCGATCCAAACATAAAACATAAGGACGTAGAAATCAGCCCCGAAGAATTTACACATAACATCCCAATTATAGGATTCTCTGCCACATTTGGCCGCCATGACCGATTGGCACTGGGCTCAGTTTTTGAACAAATAGTCTACCACCGCAGTTTCTTGGAGATGATCAGAGAAGAATGGCAGGTCCGATTTCTGTTGCACTTTTTGTCTGTTACTTATGGTAATTCGGCTTCTAAGGCTCTGCGACGTGCGCTTCACCACAGTGAAAGCAGATTTGAACCTAGAGGGTGTTACGGTCAACTCGAGGACTGGCGACTATAACCCTTCTAGTCTCGCTGAGGTTGTGAATGCTGAAACCATCAATGAACTTGTCGTGAGAACATGGATAGATCGTGCATGTGCGTTAATTATTGTTTTCTATACAGAAACGATGCCTTTAACCTCTCTTCCTTTTCTCTAGCAACGCGTAAATCTACTCTCATCTTCTGCGTTAATGTCGCTCACGTCCAAGAGCTTACCCAAACGTTCCGAAGGTTTGGTATCGATGCAAAATATTTAACGGCAAAGACGCCTGCTGCTGAACGGAAAGTGTTGATTCAGTCCTTCAAAGATGGCCAATTCCCAGTACTTGTAAATTGTGGTGAGTTTTATACTCAGATGGGTTCTATTGAACCGTCCAATGAATTGATCTCTCTAGCCATCTTGACGGAGGGTGCTGATGTACCCAACATTGACTGTGTAATCGTTGCACGTCCAACTCGTTCGCGGAATTTGTTCGCCCAAATGGTTGGCTTTTTTACATTCTCGACTGTCTGTAACTTAATATGTCTATTAGATTGGACGAGGGATGAGACTTTCACCCAACACTGGCAAGAAAGATTGTCGTATCATCGATTTCGTAGATATACATGAGCGATTCAATGGTCTCGTAACGAGCCCGTCTCTTTTTGGTTTGGATCCACAGAAAAAAGGCCTCAAAGGTAAACCGCACTGCGTCTTGTTGATGGCGGCACCTCCCTAGCTAACAATCAATTAACATTATCACCCAGACAAGGATCCTTCAGCTCTAGGATCAAATACCAATGACTCGGTCATGAATGTACCAACACCGACTTCTGTAACCTATATAGAGCACGAAGATCCATTCAGATTGGAATCCTACTCTAAGAAAACCAGCCCAATATACAAACTAAGTCCCTTCGCATATGTGGACTGCGGCAGCGATAAATATGTCCTCGAGCTTCTGACAAGAGGATATATTCGCATCGAAAAGGATGGTGCGCTATAATCGACATTCTTATATGATACTCTCAAGTTGACGCCTTTCGTAGTGAAAAGAAATATCTATGTTGCTCGTCATATCCCTGCGGCATTTTTTCCCAATGATACCGGTGCCAAAGCTTTGAAACTGTCACCATATCTCGCGAGCCGTGAAATTCTTGTGCATGAGACACTTGAAGATGTTGTTCGCGGCTGTGATACTTATATCGAATACAATATTTTCCGTGATAAATCAACGACAGTGTACGTCTTTGATCCATCCCAAATCACGATCTGATAGATAGAGATTAAACACACAGACTCTCCCGTTCAGCCGCGTGGCGTTACAAACCTGCCAGTGAGGCGCAATTGAACTTTATCAAGAAACGCTGGGAGAAGCAGAGTCCTAATCTCAAGGATGATGAACAAAAGAAATTGCTTGAAAACATGAATAAGGGTGATGCAGCAGCAATCATCACCCGTCTCCGAAATGGTTCACAGGTCAGGGAGTTCCCTTTGCATACACGTTATGAAATATGATTTATGTATTTTATAGGCTAGCTTCAATAAAAAGGCAAAAGTTGTAATAAAGGAGATGAAGGAGGCCGAGAAGGAACAACGTCGGCAGGCGCGCGAGGTTGTCCAAGTAGGCCCTCTTCCCGTCTGATTTGAACAGAATCAATGCTTGCCCAATTCGGAAAGCCCCGGCGATACTGCAGAATGACTTTGTAGCGTCAAGACGGCAGCCTGTTGAGATAGAATCACTGCTTCACGCAGACTTCTTGGATGATATAGTGCATCTGGGTTATGTGCCAAAGTCGCCAAAAGGGCCCCCGCGAAGGAATCACCAGCGCCAGTAACATTGGCCAATTTTTCCACAGGCAAAGATGGGAAGTGTTGCAATACCACAAGTTCGTCAGACTTACCACGAGCAAGGATGTACCTTTCTCGCGGATTACTGCGTAGATTTGCCCACCCAGATTTAAAAGTATCTTTGGGAGATATGTACATAGCCACCAATACCCCTTGATCACCACATTTGATGATGATGTGTTGGAAGAATGGAAGTAAGTTGATTGCTTGCTGAGCGATTCCCTCTTCAACTAAGAAGGTCAATTTTTTCTCGGAATCTGGGTGATCTGAAGATGATTTTCTCGCTAATTGCTCCAGATCCATGCGGAAGGGGGATCCAAGATTAAAGCCGTCTATCATGGACCACCAATGCGGATGATTTGTAAGTTCGGTTTGAGCTGTTTCATAAAGCTGCGTCAACTCCAGGACGTTTGGGGTGCAATACGCGATAGGGGCTCCACTGGTCGTCTTTCCGTCAAGGGCAGAACTGATGGCCGGAAAAATAACTTTGGTCTTGATAATGGATGTTGGCTCGCTAAGTTCTATCAGTAAAATATCTTATAAGGAGAGAAAACGAAGGCTCACAATAGTACTAAGAAAAAAGTCAGTATAGGGTTACATAAATATTGAGATTAGAATCATACCTTTGATTTCGCGTTCATTGCAATGTTTGACCGCGTGCATGATCGCAGAAGTTGACAGGTTGCCGTCGAGAGCAACGATGCTTGGGTTATGTTTATTGAGCTGAGAAGTAAGCTGGAGTCAGGTTAGCATACAAATACCTTGATCAAGCCTTCGAATTCCGTACCAATTCACCAGACATAGAATCCGTAATTGACATATCTGCCACCCCTCCTACCAAACTACCATTGCTATCCAGAACCATATTGCAAACCGCAGTTTGATGATCCATTCTAACTACCCCATCCGTTCGCATCCCAAATACCTTCAGTTCGTCCTCAAGAATATGTCCAAATGCATCTTGACCGATGGGAGCAATGAGAGTAGACGATAATCCTGGATATTTAGCTTCCATTACGCGATGGGTTGCCTCCGCGATATTTCGGGCAACACCTCCATGAGTTAAATTGACTGACCCAGGTGCCGTCGAGTGTCTAGCAAGAGCAGAGTTAGTGTTAGGGGATTCTTGGGCGGTGATGTCAACAGCAGCACAGCCAATAACAACGACATCGGCGGGAGGAAGATCCTTCAAGATTGACATTATGTTAAGAAGCAAAAAACATTAAAATTTTTGACGTACTTTGAAAGTTGGCTCTGGCTTTGAGTGATCAGGAAAATTGGCAGACTGTGAGGGGTTTTCCCAGAACGGTTGAGCAGTTGAAGGAGTTCCCTGGCCAGACTGTTGAATTCACTTCAGAGTCAACTCTCTGCCATCGTGGCCCATCAGAAAAAGAAAGAGAAAAAAGAACGCATACCTCTTCGTTCAACAGTTTTTGATAACTCGTAGCAATTTGTCCGCCTTGGAGAATGCATGAAATTTTGATGCTTAGCTGATATATAGAAACAGGCTTACCGACTAGCGCCGTATTTCTTAGGAGTGCGATATTACAAGTAAGAGAATTTCCGTTGCTTAGTTCCGCAATCCTGTTAAGAAGCCAAGGTGTGACGTCGTTGCCGCTTTCGCTCATACCGTTTCGTTCCGATTCTTGGACAGCTTGGTTAACATAATTTTGCACTTCCTTCCCTATAGGTTCATATTCTTCGGGAATAGGTACAGCAATCAATGCACCATTTTGCATGCCTAATTGTTGCTGCGTGTCTGAATGGTGAATCATCAATATCGCGTATTTAAAACACACAGAGAAAACGTTACAGACACAAGAGTCTGGCTGCTGCAGTAGGGTCATTCAAATTCCAAGGTACCTAGACACCATACACTGCGTTAGTGGTGCTCACTATTTTCGTGACAGACATGGGTTGCATACATTGTAGCCACTGCGGCGCGAGAAAAAGGCGGGAAATTCTTTTGACTCGCCGTATGAGATAACAGGAACGCCCAACGTTTCCTGGATAAATGTTACATATACTCTGAATCAAGCATATAAAGAATAGCTTTACAAGGTATTCAAGGGTGCTGCAAGATAGTTCCATGACATGAATCTATAGGCAAAATGCACTCAACGTACCGCTTGATATCCAAAATTGATTTCACTCCCGAAGATACAAGTCCAACGGGACAACGTGTAAGCTCATGCAAATCTGCTGATATATCAAGAGCTACTCAGACAATGTAGTCAGTACAAGTCTATGCTGAATCTTACAACGCAGCTTACAGTTTTCGCCTCCTCGATGAACACCTCCTAATCTTATTAATGAAATAATTGACGTCAGTTTCTCCGTACTCGAGCTTAGCAGAAACCCTCGAGATGACTCACCCCCCGGTGGCAAAGACCTAAAAAAGAAGAAGATTCATAACTGATCCAAGATGATTATCGGCCAACTCACCTTTATACCAGCATAGGCAGCGAATATGAGGGTCGCACTACAGGTCGTCCCTTTCACACTAGTCAACCAACCACACAAGTAACTGGCCTCCGATGAATTTATAACGTACCGCCATCGTTCTTCATAGCTGAAGCGGCTGCAATATCTCTCCTGGAAATCTTACCAGGCTTCATTTCCCTTTGCGCCAATCTTTCAAGTTCATTCCGTTCAAGCCCAATCTTGATTCGCCCAGATAGCATACCTATTGTAGCTGGGATGGCACCAGTAGAACGCACGACATCTTCTAGTCCGAGAGGGAGTTCGAGACTGGTGGGATAAGGAAAACCATGCGTAACTAAGGCGGTTTCAAGAGCGACAACAGGTTTGCTGTGAGCAAGAGCATCCTCAACCTCTGGATGCAGGTCTACAGGAGCGCCAGTGAGCCGACCGAGTCTGTTCAAAAACGAGGACGAAGAGGCTAAACCGCGAGCTAATGATTTGCCAGAACCAAACCCCAGGCTTCGATGCAAGGTCATGATGGGCAACGCAGAAGAGATATGAAACAATAACCACACAAGCACTCAGAAGTTCGCTTATACTGACGGAACCGAGCGGAGTCAGATAGTGAATGCATTTAACCAATGACTCGTCCCATGCACAAATTCAATGCTGTACCATAATTCTCTTGGGTGTAATTCAAGATGTAGGTGAAATCCACATAATCAATACATCTATTAAAATTCCACTGCCTGGCAGCCAGTCTCACTTGGGTACATATACAAATTAAATACTAATCACTCAAGCCATGAGGGGAGCTTTTCCCCAACACATGGATTGTAGCTATGTTACAGGCATATTATACGCCCAATTAACTGTGTTCCCATTTCAAAAATATGATTAAACGAGTGGGAAAGTAGTTCAAATAAGATACTGATAAATTGAATCCAGGAAAGCATATTATATTGGTAAAGCTCTACTGATATTGGCGGTTTACAAGGGTATAGTGTAGTCGCTCCATACCCAATGCAACTGGAGGATAGCAAAGAAAAAAGTCTAAGTGCGATAAATGTATATAATAGAGAAACGTGGTGTATAGTTAGTTTAAACCCACTACATCTATCCAACCACCTTTTTAACCAGATCCTACAAATACAAAATCAGATTTGAATATTATGCAGGACTTATAAATCAGACATACCACCAGAGTAGACCTTGCCGAACATGATCTGTTGGAGCTTGTCGTAGAGAGACAACACACCAGCACCAGCAACACCACGGAGGATGTTGGCACCAGCACCCTTGAAGAGTGACTTAACACCCTCCTTGGCAATGATCTGGGAACCGGCATCGAACATGGACTTGTAGTTAACACCAGATCCAGAGGTCATCATCATGCGACGACTACCACAAAAAGTCAGTATGCGATAAAAGAGAAATAAGGAATAATACAAACCGGATAGTATCCAGAGGGTATGAAGCAAGACCAGCACCAATGGTAACTCCCCATCCGAGACCGAAGGAAGCCAAGAACGAACCCTCAAGAGCACCGACGAGAACGACAGGTTCTAAACTACTGTGAGACAGAAATCAACCATCGAGGAGACATGGACGTACTCAGCGAATCGTAAACACCAAAGTAGAGACCACGGTAGACGATGATACCAACGACGGAGGGGACGAATCCACGGTAAAGACCGGCAATACCATCAGAGGCGAGAGTCTTTCTGTAAACATCGACGAGACCGTTGAATTGACGAGCTCCACCGCCCTTGGAGGACTTGGCATCGTTGGCGAGACGGGTACGGGCATAGTCAAGGGAGTATACGAAGAGCAAAGAAGAGGCACCGGCCATACCACCAGAGGCGACGTTGCCGGCAAACCACTTCCAGTAACCCTCGTTCTTCTTGAAGCCGAAAAGAGACTTAAAGTAATCCTCTGCGAATCATTTTCGTTAAACACTGTTCTACCCCGCACAAACTGAAAATGAAACGTACTGAAGGCAAAGTTGAGAGCTTGGGTAGGGAAGTAACGAATGACGTTGGCGGTGTTTCCTCTCCAGAGGGAAACGATACCCTCATCGCGGTAGGTACGGCTGAAGGCATCACCAATGCCCTTGTAAGGAGTGGCAAGACGACCTTGCTTGATCTGCGCGCGTGACGTGTCAATAACTAGAATGCCAATGCAAATGGCCGACATACCATCTCATCCTGGTTCTGGACCAAGAGCTTGATACGCTCAATGGGCGCAGCACTGGTCTTTGCGATGGCCTATAGATAGATGAATGAGTAAAATATAAAAGCTTGTAATTGAAAGAAAGCTTACAGCGGAGACACCACCCATCAAGAAATCGACTGCATAGAAATGAGTTACGAGCGTAAGAGACTATAAAGCGTAGAACATACCAGCGAATTCTTGAGGCGACTTGCCCTTCTTTACTTCGGACATTTTTGAAGAGGATGAGTGGAGGTTAGAGGAAAGGTTGGTTGAGCTCGTTGGCAAAAAACTTCGCGTCAAAAGGACTTCGGGTAACACCGGGTCAATTTTAACTCCGCTCCCGTCCGTTCCGGCATGTTTTACCGAGCCTCGTGATAGTGCTTTACCCTGAGCTAATCGCAACCCTGATTGATTCTCACAATTATGACACATTTCTAGTCTTTTCCATTCACAAAAAAGAGAGATATTATGGTGGTACAGTATATAATGCATAGTATCTATAACCAGCGCCAGTCTGTTGCTACGAACGCCATCTAGCATGTTGGGCTTGAGTAGGGGCAAACGAACTTCCAAGCGGTGGAAGATGATGAATTGATGAATTGCTCTGGCCTATCCTGTTCCCATTATTGGCATTATTAAAATGTGTGTAGGCGTTGATGTTAGGCGGAGGAAGGGTATTCCCCACGAACGAGGATGACGGATAAGGCGAAGTAGGTGAATGGTTGTTAACTGCAGGTGTATGCAAAGGAGGTATGCTGTTGATGCTCGGACGGGGAGGAGGGGGTAAAATTCTAGATGAAGGGTCAATCCTTGTTTTTTTCCACGCCTGGTCTGACAGAGGTGGATAGTCTAGTTCCGCTTCCACAACCTTGCGCTTGACCGGTAATACTGGTTCTTGTTCATCGTCAGAATCATCAAGGGTCAAATCAATGACATCCGCATCCGACCGTGACAATGATTGAGATGCGGGTGGTTGTGTGCCTTCAAATGATTGCGTCGCAGACGACGGTGAAAGTTCCCTCTTCACCCGTCCTTCATCTTCGTCATCCGAATCGAGTACTAAGATTTCAACGTTTGGCATTTTACCTTTCCCATTCACTGACCCATTCACACCACTTGGGGGACAGTACGAATTTGCTGGAGGAGGAGGAGGTCTCTTCGGCGATGATGGTTTAGATACAACTGGATTTGATGCCTTCCATTCACCTGAACCATATTTATTGTCGGATGTATGCCACTGGCCATCAGCCTCGACTATAACGTCTTCGACGCTGTCAGGGGTTTCCCTCAAAATTTCATCGAAGTAACTAAAGATAAAAGGTCAGATAACAGTCCGATTCCGGTTGGATATAGCCTTACCCATCCATAATCAGATCCTTGTGGTCCAATATACGTTCACATACAGGACAAAGCCAAGTGGTTGTTTGTTCCATCATCGTATACCACGATGTTGCATCGAAACATTGCGGATGTACGCACTTGGAAGAGCGACAGGGGGTCGAAATGCGGACGAAAGTAAGCTAAACAATTAAGCTATGTGAGCAAGCAAATTGAAATACACTATTTTATCAAACTCACGGGGCATTTCAATGACATTTTCTGAGGCCCTGCAATGATGTCGTCGTCTTCTGATAGAGCCTGAATCACTGCATCCGGTAGTCAGAAAAAGGGGGATAAAGAGAAAGACGGATATTCACTTCTGTCCCGCACCTCCGAGGCAGGTCGAAGATGCTGCCCTCGTAAATTGTTCACCAAAACGTCGATTGTTGTTGCTTCAACGAGCATAACAACCATGTAGTATTTCTGATATACGGTCAATAAACCTGTGGAATTCCCAATGATAGAGGTATATCACTGACCTTTGACTGAACAGGTTGCTGGCTATTCACATAAACCATTTCAACCTTATTGGTGCCCCCAATTCGAGCATATTTGTTAAGATCTGGAGGAGGGGCTGTACCTGGCTTCTTCTTCAAACCTTTCAGGTTTGCAGTTATTTGGGTATTATTCACGCGAACTTCGCAGGTAGCGGGGAATTCGATAGGACATGCAAGGGTGCTTGTTCGAAAAGACCCCGTTCCAGCATAAAATATAGAAGAGGTGCAAAATAGGCGTAGCTGATATTGAGGTCTGCAAAATATACAGGTAAACAAAAGAATTGATGATATAATCGAGCAGGTGAACACGCACCCAGATTTCATCTTTGCGGTCTGGTCGGGGGTCAAAGAAAAGGTGAGGGATTGTTGGCGGCGATCGGTGGCGCTTGTGGATTCTATGCCGCGAACTTAACTCCTTGACGGCGTAAAATAATGCATATGACTTACCTGGACATTCTATTAGAGGCGAAACAGTTTGATCAATTCTGAAGAACGGCGAATCTTTGAAGCGAATGCCTAGATCGAATTATAACGATGTTTTACGTTAAGTGCGGGTAGATGGCAAACCTGGGACTTTCGGGCCAGACGAGGAAGACGATGGCGCAGTCGGCCTTCTGGGCGGTGCATAAGGATCATAATGTGGGATACTGCTCGAAGATCCAGCAACACTTGAACCGAAATTTATATGTTTTGGGGGATCGAAAGACGGAAGCTGAGTGTGAGGTAAAGGTACGGTGCCGGATGCGAGGGGCAACCGACTTGGAGGTGTATAACTTCAGAGACATTGATTGGCAGAGAAGTGGAAAGATCATGTTAGGCGATAAAGGTCTAGTCATATGTTATTCCGGAGAACTCACGAGCCAGTTGTTCGAACTTGCTGCATTACGCTCTTCGCCTTTAGCCACTTGTCCTCAAAATTGCCATTTCGCCATGAATCCAATGCATTAGCAATCCGGTCTATGAGATCTTGTTTCTTCCCAGTCCTCGAAAAGTGTGTGCCACACTCGTCGTTGAGGCCGCTGAGAATCTGCTTCAGCTTATCCACCGTGTTAAGCTTGACACCATGTCGAATTGACTGCGAAAGAAAAGGAGTTGGTGAGTGGTTTGCAAATATATTTAAAGAAAGAAAATCTTGCTTCGAATTCGGCCCATGGATTATTTTCCATTTCACCCTCGGCGATGAAGTTGTCTCACAATGAAAAAGAGCGTGTAGAACTTTGCAAACGGTGAAGGATGTTGCAGCGAGGAAAGGGTCCCTTGAGAACAAACCCGAGCAAACATCATCATCAGGGAAAGACGCGCTTCGCTTAGTCAGCCGTCGATTAGAAAAGCGCACGTAGCCGCCGTGACACTTCGGAAAAACTTAAATTACTTACTCGTGCTCGCTCACTGATTATCTACCCGGCTAATGTCTAGTGATCAAGGTGAACCAACTCCCCAGGAGCGAGAGATACGTGACAGAGAGGCGAAGGCTCGTGAAGAACAAGAACAGGCTGGTATGCAAGTGTGGCGTTGCGGGCAACTTTGTCTGATATACGCCCTTCGATAACATTGCAGCCCTCCCTTACCGATGGACGCAAGAGTTGGGAGAAGTCGATTTAACCGTGCCAGTCCCTCAAGGCACTCGTGCCAGAGATCTCATAGTTATCATTGATAAGAAGAGACTTAGCGCTGGTCTCAAAGGTCAGGAGCCTATCTTGGTGGGAGAGTTATGCAAAGAGATCAAGGTCGAAGATAGTACCTGGACGATTCGTACGTTCACATCCCTAGTTATTGCACCCTGATCATTTACGATATCTATTATCTTCTAGAGGACAATCGCGTTCTTTTGATACATCTGGAAAAACTAAAACAAACGTGGTGGGAAAATGTCTTGACTCACCATCCTAAGATCGATACCACGAAAATCGAACCAGAAAACAGCAAGCTATCTGATCTAGATATTGAAACAAGGTAAATTCGATAAACAAAGCTATTTCAACGTATCTAGATTCGAGCTAATTGTTTTCTAAGGGGTATGGTAGAGAAGATGATGGTAAGACCTAATATTTGGGGTGACAAGAATAAGATTAACTCCCTTGTCCACAGTTTGACAATCAGCAAAAGGTAGTATTTTCTGTACCTAATAATGAATACTAGCTAACATAAATGTACAGCAACTCGGAAAGCCTACATCGGATGAACTCAAAAAGATGGAAGCTTTGAAGAAGTTTCAGGCTGCGCACCCGGAACTCGACTTCTCTAACGCAAAGATTTCATAATCTAACGTCGTTCATATGCTGTAAATTTCACATCTGCGTAACGTCGATGTTTATTCAAATCCGAATTTTTATACGGGAATCATCTTGCAATCTATACAATCCATAGCATCCATACTGAAATAACATATAAATAACTAAAGTTTTCTTCGTTTGCCCTGGCCCGGAGGATCAATATTGGCGCTCTTCCTTTTTACGCTCTCCACCAAGTTTTGGAGGCTCTTCGTGTTGTCACTGCCATTTGACTTTGGCTTACTAGAAATGCTCTCATCCTGTCCTCCACGCAGTTCTTTTTGCCTTCGCTGACGTTCTTCTAGCAGAGTAGTCATAGCCTTTGTCTTCTTGAAGCTAGAAACATTGCAGTAATCTCAGTACGAATTTCAAAATGATGCGAAAGAAATAGACTAACTGGGGGTTGGTTGGATCGATAGCAAATTGATGATCCTCGAAAAGGACTCTGAAACGCTCGTCCTTGACGTCAACATTAAAATCTTCTTGGGCCTCATTGTCATCTTCGCCTTTATCCTTTCTACCCTTTCTTCTCCTCTTTTTCTTCTCGGCCTTGATCACAGATTTAAGGCTGAAATGTTTAGGTTCAGCAGTAGGATTGTCGGAAGCAACGAGGAGTGCAAGTTCTTCGGCAGTGGCTTCTGTACGGGTAAGGTCATCATCCTTCTCCGCCGTATCCTTCTTCCCCTTGCCTTTGCCTTTCGATTTTTTGGAAGATGTAATGTCCTCGTGCTCGCTATCACTACCAGGCTCGAAAAAGTCATCATCCACCTTGGCTTTCTGTGTGGGTGCATCCTTTTGGCCGCTTTGTTTGACTTCTTCCTTCCTCTTCTTCCTTTTCTCCTTCATCTTACGTTGATATCTTTCCAGCGTAGTTTCTTCATCTTCATCTTTCTTTGCACTCAGCCCTGGCGTGAAGGTGATTTCCATATCCACATCATCGTCGGCCCCATTGTCATCGTCACCCCAGCCCTCTGGAATAGCTTCTTCATTGCCACCTAGAAGCAACGATCTCAGCTTATCTCTAGAAGCCTTTTTGTCTTTCTGTTTCGTAGGAGCAGCCTCCTCCTCAGAATCATCCGATGAGTTAGCGATGTAGGCTTTGAAATCGTTTTCTTCAATTTCTTTGCGGGTGAGTGTACGACGCGTGATATGATTCCGTTCCGGATCGTCGTCATCCCAAGTCAATTTGACTTTCGAATGTCGTAACGCCTTGAAACCCGAATCAATAATAACGAAAAACTGGATGGGAAGTGACTTACATCAGTGACATAGTCAACTGGGTTATATGTTGTATTAACCACTTCGGTAGCCTCGTCTCTGTGGATACGTCAAAAATTAGGGATGAACAGCCAAGAAAACACATACCGAGGTTCATTCTCAAATTCCATGTCGTCAGGAACAAAGCTCATGTCAAACACATTTGCTGAACGCTCCAATTCTGTGCCCTCTAATTCATTGTAGATATGTGATGCAGCATCTACAGTGTCGCAGGTAACAACAGCATAGTAGTATCTTGGGTATATTGCCGTCAATAAGTACCATTGTCAATTAAGTGAGCGGAAGAAGATCATACCTCAGCCTTTCCAGTTGATATTTTCGGAGTGCATCCTCATCATACTCCTCCTCTCCACCAACATCGAAAACTGTTTTCTCGTTGATATCGTTAGGGTCAAGTTCTTTCTTCTTGAATATTTCTGATGGCGGCCCCTCCTTTTCTTCACGTTCCATTCTCTTTTTGCCAAAGTCGCTGGGGTATACACGGACGCTCAGAACTTTGCCACGAGCAACATTCACAGGTCCAGTACCTGGTTCTCCGTTCTTTCCGTTGCGGCGATTACCACCTTTCACTTTTTCCTTGGGTAATGCAGCTGCAGAAGCACGGACAATAGGCGCGATAGGAGAGACTAGTGAGGCACAGATTTTATACAAGTGGTTCGCGCGAACGTGGTCCCAGTCGAGATTTACTACTGCCAGACGACGCGTCCGTGGTTGTTCTTCTTGTTCCTCTTCCTCGTCTTGATATTCTTTGGCATAATTAGCAGCTTGTGCTTCGAGATCGGCGTAATTATCGTCTTCATTGAGGTCAATCTCAGCATCCTCATCCGCTGGAACAGAAATAGGTCTCGAAGAGTCCGCGCCGAGAGTAACGAATCCTTCGTCTTCAGACTCAGAATCCTTCTCTTTGTCGTCATTTTCCTCTTCCTCGTCGGAAGACTCCAGCAAAACAGCCCCACGAGCAAGATCTGGTAACGGGGGAGGGACGTCTTCTCCTTCTGCATTCTCGGCATCATCCTCCAAGCGGTAGTACCGCCTCAAATCTTCCTGCTCCTGGGTATCAGAGATTGGTCTACCGTATTTATCAACCTTGCGACCCGCTGAATGGTTGGGGAATAAAGCGACATTCTCGCCATCAGCAACCCGGGTAGAATCTTAGGATGGTACATAAAAAAACAGCGTACCATTTTTCTTCTTGCCCTGCTCGAAGACGCTTTTGAAACGCTCATCAATTACCACTTTCGTGCTTTTCTTTTTGGGCCGTCTGAAGCGAGGATCAGACTTGAGTCTGGCAAAACGGGGATCAGACATAATTTTGTAGTTGAAGGAGTGGAGGCAGGTAACACAGCGCCGAAGTGAGAAATTAGCCAAGTAAAAATATACTTGATCACGTGTAAGCTAATTTAGGGTTCCGGTCGCGATCGAATATCTTTGGTTGCTGCTTACGACCATCTGCTCATCAACCGTTCCACGTCCCTGGGTTGTCGTCGGCAGCATGATCACTTAAATACCACAGTTCTCACTCTGTCTTTGTTCCCCCTTCCTTTCGTCCTTCCTTCCTTTCTGTAAGTAATGTCATTTTTTCTTCTTTTTTGTCTCATTAATCAATTATTTTTCTCCCTCTAGTTCTTCTTGTTCATTTTAGCCCAGGCCGCAGGCGCGCCCTATCTTTCGATCTACCAGTTTGCAACTGTAGCGCTACAGCCCACTTTCACTTCGTCCTCTTACTACAATCCCTTTAACCACCATGCTTTCACGACAAGTCGTCCTTGCGCTTTTGACTGGTTTCTTGGCTGGCCATGTTATGGCAGCTCCTATGCCAATGCCCATGAAGGTCAGTTTTGTTACTACCGTAAGCTGGGCGCAAGATATAAATATAATATTTAGGTCGCCATGCGGGATGTGGCCCAGCGCTCCCCCGAACCGCTGGAGACGATCCCGGTTTACGTCCGCGCCATAAACAACATTCCTGCCGAGGAGGCGACCAAAGCTCCCAACGGCGTGATCGAGCCATACAGGAAGCGAGCAATCAATACCATCCCTGCTGAAGAGGCGACAAAAGCGCCCAATGGTGTGATTGAGCCTTACAGGAAGCGTGCGATAAACACTATCCCAGAGGAGGAGGCCACCAAAGCACCCACTGGTGTGATCCAGCCATACAAGCGGGCAATCAACAACATTCCGGAAGAGGAGGCCACCAAAGCGCCCAACGGTGTCATTCAACCTTATAAGCGGGCGATTAACACTATCCCAGCTGAAGAAGCAACCAAAGCGCCAAACGGTGTAATCGAGCCCTACAGAAAGCGAGCCATCAACACCATCCCAGCCGAGGAGGCCACCAAGGCGCCCAACGGTGTTATTGAGCCTTACAGGAAGCGAGCAATCAACACCATCCCTGCTGAAGAGGCGACAAAAGCGCCCAACGGTGTTATTGAGCCCTACAGGAAACGAGCAATTAACACTATCCCGGCCGAAGAAGCGACCAAGGCGCCCAACGGTGTCATCGAGCCATACAGGAAGCGAGCGATCAACACGATTCCTGCCGAGGAAGCGACCAAGGCGCCCAACGGTGTCATTGAACCCTACAGGAAACGGGCAATCAACACGATTCCTGCTGAAGAAGCTACCAAGGCCCCCAATGGTGTCATCGAGCCTTATTAAAGGTTGTGCATAGGTTTACGCAGGCTCATGGGAAAGATGTGAACGTGTAGTCCTCATGGTTTTGATTTCAAGAGGAGAATTGTCTTTATAGTGTACTACATACCTTGCATATTGACGTAGAACGTCGTTCCTTTGATAGTTGTGGCTTTTTTTAATACATGGATCAGATTGGATGGAATGCTCGGATATGAAATAAGTAAATTGAAGAACAAGGGAATGGCAATGAAGTATACAACGACATACGTTGGGGGCTCCGAAGGTTAGATCCGGACATGATACAACGGATGAGGAACAGCCTTTGGATAGCAGAGCCTTCCGGATGAACTGTCTCCATAGCGTTGTCATGTAACAATAAGAGCATGGCCATAGCCGGTCCTACTATAAATTGCCGCTTGGTCCTCTTTGCGGCTCCATCAGCTTTCGAGCTTTCTCCCTTTTTTTATTTCTTTTTTCTTCTTTTTCTCATAGACGATGACCGAATACGACTTTTCTCCAGAGGCATATGAACGATATCTCGCGACTCAGGTGCGGATTGCCAACTGGGTGGACAAAACGGAGCAGCATCGGTCGCAGTTTGAGCATGCAATCCAGCAAAGTCCCCCTCGTTCTGCGTCGCCTCCTGCTCGTCCAAATCAGCCAGCATCGTATCACAGGTCGAAGCGTTCTCCTCCGCCTGCGATGAATCACCAGGGCCATCATCCTCAGCAATTTCAGCAGCCTCGTCAGTTGTACATCCATCCGCCATCTCCAGCATCAGAATCATCCGATGATTATGGCGATGGGCCAGGTCCAATGCCTCTCACAAGCCCCGGCATCGTCTTTCCTCAACAACAGCAGCAGCATCACCAGCACCCCGCCGCTTACCATCCAGTGCCGATGATGCCTCATGCACCTATGGTCGTTCCGCAGACGTACATGACTGTACCTCACCACAAGTCATCTTCACATCACCGCCGTCGGTCACCGCATTCTCGTTCCCATTCCCATAATGTCCAGGGATATTATGGCCTCCCATCACCACCTGTCTCACCAGGATATCAGTACGGATACCCCCAGATGATAGGTGGTCATCCAGGATACATGGTAATGCAGCCGCAGCCTCCAAGAGCCATGCCTTACATGGTGAGTAAATTTTCAATCATTCTTTCAATTCCTTCAAATCCACCAGCCATTTTAACATCCAACTTTGATACCGCTGAGAAGCATATTCTTACTCTTTTCTTTTTCTTTCTCCCTTTGTCCAGTATCTGTCGTAAAAAGCGTCACTATCGCTAAAATTGCCCTCTTTTTGCTGTGCATCTTTCTGTTGTTGGCTCTTTATTGGTTTATATCGGTTCTAATTTTCATCCTTTGAAAATCCGAAAACCCTATGGACTGGAAACTCAATGCGATTGCAGTCGTCGGATCTTCCGCCGCCACCTCGCTCGGCACCAGCCAACGTAACTAGCTTCAGTCTGCCGACATCACCAGGAGTACCACAGTTATCCAACAGCGGTGGCGGCGGCTCCTACTTCCAAGCAACTGTCCCAGGACAAGGCTCCCAAACCGCTTCTTTCACTTCTCCGATACCTCCTGGCGTTGACGCATGGTCCTACGGCGTCGCATCTCCCTCTCACTCCGCTATGTCTGCTTCAACGGAAACAGGCACATTCGCGGTCATTATGACGACTCCATCTCCCACGCAGCAACAGCAGACACATTACTTTGCCAGTATACCTCAGTATCAAGGAATACACTCAGCCATGGCTTCCCCTCCTAGTTTCGGCCTAGGGCCGAATGATAGTCGTCCTTCATACTCCAATAACTTCCTTTACGTTCCACCAGCACTCCACGAAAATGCACATGCATACGATTTTACTTATGGAAGAGGCAAACAACACTATCTACGTCGGAGCATCGGCTAACGGCTCCGTTATCGATATACAATTCTTCCTGACGATAGCTAGTCTCCTTCCTGGCTTCGTTGCGATCAGCTATCGTACCCTAGTCTTTCTTCCGACCCCCGAAGAACAAAAAAATCGACACGATATGTCCGACGATCCTCCGATATCCCAGGTGCACTCCATGTACTGGTGCACGGAATTGGAACGAAAATCCCATGTTTATCTGTATCCACATCGACTTTTTATCGGACGTCCTGCTTAGAGTAGTTTCTTTCTATCAGTCTGTGTCTAGAGCTCATGACCACGGTATGCATTCACACCTATTTTCGTGCAGTCTTTCATTTCGAAGAGACTAATAATGCACATATCAATCACTATCCATCATATCACGGCATAAACAACATTTTTTTCTGCCTTCTGTATTGATATGATTGTACTTTTTTCTTTCTTTCTGGTTAATTTGTTCTCGGACACCGGCATTTCTCTACAGTTTGTATGTACATACAACATGCACGGCATACACGTGTGTATAAACATCATTGCACATCCCATTGAAGCAAAGAGGAGAGAAATACACAGGAAATTTACAAGATAATGAATTACATTTAATACAGCAACCAGAGATAAATTTTCCGTAGAAATGAGAACAAATTTCAATCATCAACCTTCTTCCATACCCAGATCATACCATTATTTCCAACTGCCACAATAAGTCGTCCATTTGCACCCATAGCACTGTTCACTACTGTTACTCCATCAGTATTTCCCTCAACAATGAGCTGGCGGCAATCGATATCTGGAGTCGCAACCTTCGGCCTTATAAATAAATTCACAGGATCTTCTTCTTCTGTTTCCTCTTCATCGCGGCCGACTCGACGCAAATTCTCCTGAAGTTGTTCCTCTTCCGTTTGTGTCTGTCCAGCAGCTTGCTGGTTGAGATGCAGCTTCTGAGTAGCGTTAGATAGTCCGGTGTCATTCCCCTTCTTTCCAGTATCCAGTAGTTCTTGTGCTTCAGGAGGGAAAGGTGGTTTCTCTCGGGGAACCATGTGGACTATGTTAAACAAACACACAGATTTTTCTCCAGGGTAGACGTACACGGCCAATGGATCATGCGTCGGAGATTGATATAGATTCAGATTTGGAACAAGATATTGTGAGAGATCTGGACCACCCTTGAAGGCATGGATAGATATGATTTTGAAAGATGCTGAAGGTAAAATTAGTCTCCTCGTATATCACCGTTTGTATCGTACAAGAAGACACCTACCGCTTTCTTGGTAGTCCTATACATTATTATGGCGCCCTTGAATCAGCTACAGTCTACTATAACATAATTGCCGATGGTCTTACCGATGAGCATCCTCGAAGGTTTTTGAGAGATTGTAAAGTGTTGCTCTCCCATGCAGGTGGAAAGAAACGGTCGAGTCCGAGCCAGCGCCATACTATCAGCTCTCCAGGTTCAGTGTAACATTCTTTGTTTTTCTTATCGCCGGGGAAAGATCGCATGATAGCTGGTGCACTGTGTGTTAATAAAACATCGTCTTCCAGCCTTGAAGGTCACCTCACTTCAGCAAAGCATGCCCAGAGCAGGGGAATGTGGGTAAAATCGAGCTTACCAAGAAATAGAGTGGACTCGGGCCTTGTGCAATCTTCCACTACTGAATAAAGGTTTGTCTTCTCGTTTGATTTCCACAATCTTCGTCGACCTTACTGGCCAGATCTTAACCACTCTGTCGAGCTATTTGGGTCAGTCTTACTACTAGAAAGTCAAGTTTCACGATGTAGTATACATACTCCGCCAGTCGCTATTAGCGGAAGGGTGGGATGAAATGCCTACAACAGCCACATGTCAGAAAATCTTATATCACCGAGCTATGAAGGAGACTTGCCGAGCATAGAACTGCAGCTTGGTGGCCACCCGAGCGGCCACCTTGGAATACACAAATGCATCTACCATATCCTTGTCCCTCCCATTCGTTTATAGGCAACCTTAAACCATGAGCTGCTCCTGCCAGGCTTGGCTCTTTGCTAGGTGGCCAATGCGGGTTCGGAGCAAAACTGTTTTTATGTTTCCTTACTCTGCGTTGAGTTGACATATCGACTTCATCCATAGAATATTGCGCATCGAGATCGAGATCATATACGCGAGTTTTGAAATCGCGGGAAGTGGTGCAGAATAAATTTGGACGAGTTGGATGCACAGATATAGACGTTATAGCCTAAGTGTATGTATATAAAGTTGTCATTATTTATGCTTCAGTCAAAGAATTCAATAAGTGGACAGACTTACACCTCCGTGACCTCGTAAGCATCCCGAAGTGCCTAGTCGAATAATGTTATAAATGTAAACTATACTGCCACGAGTTATGATGAGAAGGGGTTCAAGAAATGATTTTGGCATGGCCCAAGCAATAGATGTTTTATCAGCTGGCAGTACCTCTATTGGCTTATTTTCTGGAGTTCGCTGTTTATGCATCAGTCACGGCACTCGAATATATGGATAGAATGAAAACACACAAGAGGAATTTGAATAGATATAGGAGCCTTATTTTGATGAGAGAAAAAGATGTGCACATTAGAGTCAGAGCCAACAGCGACAGCGTCCCAGAGACCAGAAGTTATTCCTTTCCAGGCATGAATATTTTCGACAGTGTGTAAATCGCCTCCCCATAAAATGTTCAAAGATTCTTCATTCCAGGGATAGGGAGAGACGGTTTGAAAATTTACACAATTTTTTAGCTGGCAGAACATCATTCATATGCATGGCTAATTGTTGTTCAGAACGGGGAGACCAACGGTTATCTTTCTACTCAGTTTGAAGGGAGGCGGTATCGCTCGATCTTTGTACCATGGACGGTATTCCTCTTCTTCTAACATATCACCGGCAGTAGCATCATCATTTTGAGCCATCGTAGTAAGTATGGACACGTCCCGGATGGTAAAATAAAGCAAGCAGATGTTAGTTTCAATCAGAGAGAGAACTTCGATTTCAGTCCCAATCTCACGCGTCGGTTTGTGTCCTAAAAAGGCAATCGATCACTGTCCTGTAACCCGTTGGCCAATCCGCTCACCGCCGTTCGAAAAAGCCACCATGTCAGATTTAGAGGGTACCACCCCAGCAACCCCAGCTTTTACGGCCAAGTCTCCAATTCAAGAAGCCACACGAACAGGCTTGCAAGGTGCCGCTATTGGTCTCTTTTTCAGTGCAATCCAGAATGCGTTAGGCAATCACTCCCATGGAGCGATGGGTGTCTTCACAAGAACGGGAGGGACAATCGGCGTGTTTGGTGTGTTTAATGCGTTTCTATCCGATGGTTTTTTCAGTTATAATTTGATAATCTTCCCGTTTCTTGCATTTAGCTGCTATGGGTGCCACATATACATTCACGGAAAACTACGTTGCCAATGAGCGAGAGAAGAAAGATGCTGTTAGCAGTGCCTCCGCAGGTTGCGCAGCTGGTTTCCTCGCTGGCGTCAGATGTAAGGGTCATGCGATATACCAATGCGAGTTTCTAGATTAACTCTCTTCTATAGCGCGCTCCCTGCCACAGGCTCTGGCAGGATGCGTTTTCTTGGGGGCTACGTTGGGGGGGTTGGAATACACCGGATCATTAGCTGGAGAATCGACCGAAACGAAAGAGGAGAAACGAAAGAGGTTCTTCAAAACTCCACCAAAGCACCTAGAAGTAGAGCCTATATCCAACTAATTTGCTTTTTGACGGTCATACGAAGCTGCGTAGTAGAACTGGAACATTGCACAATAGAGGACTCTTCCAGGTAAAGATCAGGGGCATGAATGACATTCTCGTCACATTAAAGACTTTCTTATAATAAGGGAGAGAATGAATCAAGACGCAAATACAGGATATTTTACAAGTTGAAGTTCGAGGGATAAATCAAAACACAATTCAGAATTTGTTTTCGAAACTATTTTGTTATCCCCATTTCCGCCACAAATTCAGCATGGCGTTTCTGGACGTCCTCATAATATTGCCGGTAGAAGTCTTCCCAACACGAACTCGTGTGACAGTGATGCTAGAAGACGGAAAAGGTGGGATTAAGAACAACAAAAAAGCTTTAGTGCAAACGTACCGTCGCTGCTAAACGCGCCCAAAGAGATTCTTCTGGCTCGTTTTCATCAGCCTGGACGAAGTAGCGAGAAATTACGTTTAGATCGTCTTGGAAGAGAGTGTCCGAATCACTATGAGACGCTACGTTGTTATTTGAATCGGCGGCATTCTGTGAGGTGACAGGCGGTTGTACAGTAGGAGACACATGTTCAATTCCTGATATTACAGGGGTTGGGGGAGCAGTTTGTGATTCCCGCAAAACTTTTCGGAAAGCGATACTTGACTTTTTGCGCCACACTTCAAATTCGGTCGCTGCTATTCTGTTGAATTGGGTACGCCATGACCCTAAAGTATGATGTGGTAGCTTAGCTTACAGTTAGATTGACGAAAGGAAAAGAAGGCAAATAACAGCGAACCTTTTTTTGTATCGCATTACACACGGAGTTCATAGATACTGTGTGGTCACGAGAAACAAGCAACTCCGCATAAGCCAATGCAAATTGATTTTCGGCCAATGAGAATTTGTATCCGTTTCCCCACATTTCTCTGGTGTGTTCTGGAGGTGGTGTGGGCGTACGACGGCCCACTTGTTTCGACACATCGACTGCATCCACTTTCGGTGAACTCACCTTCTCTGCCTGTGTTTCTGCATCAATTTTGCGCTTTTGCAGTGCTTTAGCTTCGTTTTCTTTCTTCTGCTTTATTATTTTTCTTCTCTCCGCCTCGCGTTCGTTTTTCCGAATTCGCTTTGTTTCAACTTCGTTGTCCACTTCGTCATTAGACTCTTGTTCGCCCTTTTTCTTTAGGGTGGATTGCTTCCTCTTGTTCGGGGTTTTGGATATAACTTCAAACTCATAATCGGACGGATCCAAAAGAGCACCTTGCTCTACGCAATCATAAATATATCTTGAGGGAATTGCAATTTTGCCTGCCATTTGAGCCGATGTTAGCAGTCCTTTAAAGGTCTTCTGTTGTTTGCCTTGTTTATGGCCAGAGTACAGAACCGCATAATCAGCGAGTTCTTGCTCCTTTTCAATTCTCCCACCATTTTTCTAGAAAATGTAGGTATTAAATGGCGACAGATTACTTGACTGAAAGAGCCCACTACCTTGATTGTATCGACGAGATTGAAGCGATTGTGCATGTCAATTTGCACAAAGAATGCCAGTTCTTGTCCGGACTTTGTCCGAAATACTTTTTTCGGAGAAGCAACACCGTTCGATCCAGAAGCATTTATATAGTTGGTCGCACCATCTTGATAGGACGCTGTAGAAAGTTTGCGACGTTTGGCAGAAGGGGTGTCAGCCCGGCTTTTACCCTTTTTATCAGCAGAAATTTGTGTCGATGGTGTGTCGGACGATTGGCTACGGGAGCGTTGCGTAACAGAAGAAACAGAAATTGGCCACGAAGGTATTCTAGATGATCTTTTGTCACTTAATCGAGGTGGTACATCGGGATAAGGCAAGACTGGCTCTGGGTCTGGCGATTCTGACCGCGCAGGTTGGCTGAATGTGGGTTGCGAGCTCGAAGTATATTTCGAGATCGCGTCGGAGACCGCCGCGCTGAAAGTCTCGGGATTGAAGGGCATGCCAGAAGACTGCATCATCATACTCATATTGGCCATCATCTGTTGCGCCATGAAGTTTGACATAAGTTGTTGTGGCATGGTACTAGCGGCCATAATTTGTTGCGGAGTCGCTCCATTGAACATGGGAGTCATTTGCGAAGGATATTGTGTAAAAGGTGGCATGCCATTCACCATGTTATATGGTGCAAGAGAAGAGGTTTGAAGGGAACCGTTGGTAGAGGCGGATGGTAGTGTGGGTGAAATCGTGCTAGGATCTCGATGTGGAATTTGCCTTGCTGGAGTAACAGAATTGACATCAGACGTTGTCAATGATGTCCCGTGGATTTCTGAAGGAGTCTCTCGAGGAGTAGGTAATGGGCTTCTTATAAATGCAGTTGAGAATTTACATTCGCCAGACGAAAAAGACGACTGACTTTTGTGGTATCTGAACTTCCGCCTCATCAGAGACCGAACCATTATCAAGGGCAATGCAATCTCCCCATTGATCATCGTGCAGGAGAGCCCGTCCAGCCTCAATACATTTTTTGACCCACAGTTCATGTAAGACAACTTTGCTTTCGTCGATGCCCCAGTCGCGAATGAAATGTCTTCCTTGCGAACTGTCTTGATTCACAATAATTACTTGAGCATTGGTAGGGTCATTGCAAATTACTGCTCCGTGAATCTGAAAAGCAGAGAAGAAATAAACAGTGAAAAATCTAAATTTGAAAAACATGAACCTTAAGCTTTTTCATGAGTTTAGGACGATTGTTGATGCCTCCTGCTTCAGTAAAGACTTGTATAGCAGAACCATCGGCATTTATGAATATGGGTTCGTTTTTTGTTTGGGTGGCTTGTGACGAGATTAAGGCCTCAGTATTCGCCATCAGTTAGCGTAGCTTGAGACGGAGTGAGGTTGGCAGTGAACAAGCGATCATCAATGACATGTTGTCGACAGCGCGTGAGCGCGACGGTCACGATCATCGGTCACACCTGAATTGACTCAAACAAAATGCCGGTTTTTATTGTAAAGTGGTTTGCATTTGCGGAATCTATACAATACTAGCAGAACGTCATTTTAGGTTTTACACAAAGTAATATCTTCGACCACTCTTTCAAACATTAAGGCAATGGGGTGGTTATTTAACGTTTACACTTTGCCAAGGGACAAGTCAAGTGACGGGCGCGCAACAGAGAACCTCGAAAAGCCTAGGCGGTGCTTCATGTTCATCGCTTTGCATAAAGCATAAATTGCAGTAATGAAAATGCATACAGAATGAGAACATGATGCAAGTGTACAAGATACAAGGAGAATCCCTTTAACGGTAACTGTGGGCGAAGTTGATAAGTATCCATAATCAGTCAGCCACAAATCTACACACCTCTTCTGTCTGCGAGCGCGAGCACCATGACCACCGAACTTCTTTGGCTCCATCCGTCTGGGATCAGCGATCAACAGTGTTCGGTCGTATGCAACGAGCTTCTTCTTCAACTCCATAGCGCTGAAAGCATCGATGTACTTGGCGTAGTAGGCAACGAGGGCCTTGGCGATAGCTTGACGGATAGCATAAACTTGCGAGGTGTGCCCTCCACCTTTCACTCGGACGCGGATATCAAGGGGAGCGAAGGATTCTTCACCAGCAACAAGGACGGGCTCGTAAACCTTAAGACGGAGGATTTCAGGTTGAACGAGGTTGATAGGGGAGCCGTTAACACGGATAAGTCCGCGACCTTCGCGGGCGTGGGCGACAGCAGTCGCGGTCTAATGAACCAATACATAAATATGGCCAGTTCCTCATTCTTTGGCCTTTGCGACGTACTTTCTTTTTGCCGAACGTCTGGACGGCCTTGACTGATGTTGCCATTTTGAAAAAAATCCCGGCTTTGGCGGCGGGTCACAGGAGTCTAGCAGATATGAGACTCGTTCAAATAGCAGACCGACAGCGACTCACCTTGTTCTTGAGGTCGTTGAGGCCAGCGCCGGTAATATTAGAGACGAAAAAGGTGTTGTGGCTTGTATCAACTGGCTAGTTGTTACCGGATATTTCCGACATTTGCCGCTGACTAAGCTATTTTCTGTTCCGAACGGTCATCCGCTGGCTGGGGTTGGCGCCTACTAATTCTCGTTGTTAGTATATTGCCCTTGTTATGTTCAGAACGACTGCTTCTTCTGTTTGTTATTATTTCAATTTGTATCTTGATCATAAATTCACTCAGACTTAGGTTTCTCGGATACCTTCTCGAGCCAACAGGGTTCTAACTAATGCGAAGAAACCTCTCTTGAATGTGAAACGAAGGCCGTTGGTCCAGCAACAAGGTGCGTTGGCAGTGTATGTTGCTCTTTGCGTACCTACATTGAATAGGGACTTAAAGCACAACCCATAAACGAACCCGTCTATCTCTCCCTTACTCCTTCTCTCAGGCGGGGCCGATGGGATCCTCCTGCTGACAAGAGCGTCGCTATCCTCGAACCAACCGTCTTCAAGCATCCCATCAGACGGGATATTCTGCACCTCTGTGTTGTTCAACATTTGGACGGACTTCGACAGGGCTCAGCTAACACCAAGACGCGAGGGGAAGTCCGGGGTTCAGGGATCAAAATTCGACGGCAGAAGGGTTCTGGAAAGGCGCGTTTGGGAGATGCCCAAAGTCCTATGCTCCGAGGGGGTGGTGTCGCTTTTGGTCCTAAACCTCGCGACTTCAGCACAAAGTTACCAAGGAAGGTCATTGAGATGGGTATGCGCGTTGCTTTGAGTGTGAAACTCAGAGAACAGCGACTTGGCGTAATGACACGACTATATTGGCCAAATGGAAAAACCAAGTTCCTATCGCGAAGGATAGAGCAACTTGGTTTACGCAAAACTCTCTTCATCAGTGGAGAGCCCGTGGTTCATGAAGGCCTAGAGCTGGCTATCAGGAATATTCCTCAAGTGCAGTTGACCACCACTGCCGACGTTACCATCTACGACATTATGAAGTGGGACCGTGTCGTTTTGGATTTGAAAGCTGTTCAATACTTCGAAGAGAAGTTAAAGCGCAAGAACATTCCAACCGTTTCTATACCCCTCATTACCGCTAATGAAGTTGTTGTGTCTGAACCTGTCATTCCCGAGCCTGTTGTCTCCGAACCCATTCAACCCACCCTATAATTTTGTACATTGCCGCCGCATATTTCCTACACCTTCGTCGTAATAGAAAGGTTTAATACATTCTTGAAGATAGAGCAAGTAACATTCATTTTCGTGACTTGGTCTGAATTGATTGCTCTTTATTTCTTGGAAACTTCGACGATGTCTTCTTCGATGAAGGCTTAACCGTTTGATGTTCTGTTGTTTTGCACGGCATACTGAGGCCCTCAACCAATCTCGGGATAAGTAAGACTAATTTATACCACTGGGCATTATTTAAATACAAGGACGTCATGTTGTCCGAGCTGGAAACAGGAAGATTACTTAGAGGATTAGATAAAACTGGAGTGTGCTCAGACTCAAGAGTTAGTTGGTCCTGCTTCAAGTTTCTTGTCAGAAGTCGGAGACTGATTTGTCACGAGCACGTGACTAAACGCGTCGTGTTTTATTCTCGTGGGAATGTTCTGTAATGAACTTGACCGGTTGGCCTTCAAGTCATTTTACTTCACCCACCACTGTTACTGAAGTTACTTCGCACGCGCATACGTCCATCTATATGTCTCAACCCTCTCAATATGAGCAAGAAGGCGAAGACGGAGAAGATCAATTCCAAATGACTGGGCCTCTCTTAGTGAATAAGCTTCAAGAAGCTGGCATCCATCCTAACGACATCAAGAAGCTTTCAGAGTTTGGCTTGAATACAGTCGAAGCCGTAGCATTTACACCAAAGAAGGTTTTACTGACCATCAAAGGAATATCAGAACAAAAGGCAGACAAGATACTGGCTGAAGGTGCATATATTTGACTCCTGAACCCGCTGCCACTGGGTTATTCAATAAAAATCTCCTCAGCTCTAAAAATTGTTCCACTCGGATTCCAAAGTGCCACGGAGGTACATGCGCGTCGCTCAGAACTGGTTCATATTACAACAGGATCAAAACAATTAGATGCCCTTTTAGGTGGTAAGCAAGTGTCAGGTGTGTACTTGGTTCATCGCGTTATTTATGGCCTTTTCAATCATAGGTGGCATTGAAACCGGTGCGATTACGGAATTATTTGGAGAGTTTAGGACAGGAAAATCTCAGCTATGCCACACACTCGCTGTTACATGTCAGCTACCCGTCAGCATGGGGGGTGGAGAAGGGAAATGCTTATATATTGACACAGAGGGTACTTTTCGACCCGTCCGTTTGCTTGCTGTCGCCGAAAGATATGGTCTGAATGGAGAAGAGGTGTTAGACAATGTAGCATACGCGAGGGCGTATAATGCCGATCACCAAAATGCTTTGCTTACGAGCGCCAGTGCGCTCATGTCCGAGTCGAGGCAAGCCTACTCAAAACGATATTGCAAGATACTTCTAGCTAACATATCTGAGGCCAGATTCTGTCTTCTTATCGTGGACTCATGTACGGCGCTGTATCGAACAGACTTCAGTGGTCGAGGGGAACTTTCCTCCAGACAGAATCACTTGGGAAAATTCTTGCGCACGTTGCAGCGGCTGGCAGATGAAGTACGCTAGCTATAGTCATCTATCACGCGAGTGCAAGCTAATGAATTATTTTCCTACAGTTTGGGATTGCTGTTGTTGTGACAAATCAGGTCATGTCAAGTCCTGACGCGGCTGCGGGTCCCTACGCGGGCAACGAGAAGAAGCCGATTGGTGGCAATATCATGGCCCATGCCTCCACTACTCGGTAAGTGTGATAGTTCCTGACGCTGATTTCGCGGTCATGTCTTGAGAAATCGATTGATCAAAATCCCAGTTTGCAGTTAAAGAAAGCGCGAGGCAATACACGTTCATGCAAAATTTATGATTCACCCTGTCTGCCAGAATCCGAGACTCACTTTGCCATCCTCGCTACTGGAATAGGCGACCCAGAAGAAGAAACGTAATCCTGAGCTAGAGTTCAGGAAAGCCTCTTCCTTTTGTATGTGCCCCAATCCTTCTCCTTTCACGTTGCTTTCCTTTGAAATTGATACTCACATCACATAAACTCATGAATTTGTGCACCGGATCGCGAATTTAATATGATAATACAAGCTATACATTTGTGATACATTTGGCTTTATGTAGTTTAAGATGAAGATTGACGGGAAATGAGTGAAGATCCAGTTGAATGGTAGATGGTATGATCAATTAAGTGGACATCTATGGAGGATGCAATGCAATGTAAAAAAAACCCGGGGGGAACCGTCCGTATCGATTTTTTGCTTACAACCAGGGTGTCAGTTTTGTTCCTAAGCTAGGAATCTGGTGATAATGTTGGCATCCGTGGAGCTGATTCGCTCCTTCAGCTGAGGCAGTTCTTTGAAGCTGACGTCCGCAATGTCTGCCATGAGGTAAGCGACCTCTCCTTTTGAGTCAGAATATTGCTTCTCGACATTGTATGGTGACAGAGCTTCGTTGACCTGCTTGAGCACACCGGGTTGGTTTTTGTGAACATGACAAACACGGATATGTCCAATATTCTCGGCTGAAATTGCGCGCAAGTCGACCTCAGGGAAGTTGACAGCTCCAACTGTTGAACCGTAACCGAGATAGCGAGAAAGAGCTTGGGCAACCTCATCACCGATCATTTTCTGTGCTTCCTCTGTCGAACCGCCTATGTGAGGAGTGAGAATGACATTCGGAAGTTCACGTAGAACAGTTGCCCAAGAGTTTAACTGGTCGTCGAATGGAGCACCGTTGGCGCCTGGCTCTGAAGGGAAGACATCGATGGCGGCTCCAGCAATATGTTTGGACTTGATGGCATCGATAAGAGCGGGAATGTCGATGACACGTCCACGGGCATTGTTGATGAGATAGGAACCTTTCTTCATCTGCGCGAGCTGTGTTTTTGAAATCATGTTGATTGTTTCAGGGAGCTCTGGTACGTGAAGTGTGACGAAGTCAGATTGTCCGAGCAGTTTCGCGAGGCTTTCAACTTGACGGGCCTGACCCAAAGGCATGATGTTGACAACATCGTAGAAAAGTACGCGCATGCCAAAAGCTTCTGCAAGAACGGAGAGCTGTGAGCCAATGTGACCATAGCCAACAATGCCCAGCGTTTTGCCACGAATCTCCCAGCAACCTTTGGACTGCTTGTTCCAGGTGCCTATTCGGAGCTCGTGTGCTCGCTCGAAAAGTTGTCGAGAAAGGGCGATGAGCTCCGACATGACGAGCTCCGCAACTGAACGGGAATTTGAGAAGGGAGAATTGAACACTGGGATTCCTGCTCTGGCAGCTGCCGTGAGGTCTACCTGGTTCGTTCCAATGCAGAAGCAACCGATGACGAGGAGCTGCAAACACGAACAGTCAATCGAGGTGTTGAAATACTCCTGAGACAATGCACGCACCTTTGAAGCGGCCTTGAGAACTCTTTCTGTGATTTTGGTCTTGCTCCGGATACCGATTGCATGATAGGTGCCGATCTTCTCAACGAGTTCATCTTCAGACATTGCTTTGGTGTAGTGATCCACATAGTACCCCTGAGCACGGAAAGCGGCGACAGCATCGAGGCTGATATTCTCGAGAACAAGAATTCGAAGACCCTCATTTTCGAGGGGATGAAGAATCTTTGGCTGGCGAATATCGGAGAGAGAGTCCTGACGACGAGCAGTACGAAGACGTTCATGAATTGTTGACCCTGTAGGGGAGGCAGCGACTGCGGCAGGGTTTGAGGAAATGGACATCATCTTGTACAGAAAAAAAAATGGGGGGAAGAAATAAAACGCTTTGTTGGCAAGAAAGTAAGGAGGGTTTTATAGAAAAAATAAAAGAGCATTTCGGAATAAACCTGGACCCAAATCATGACTCCATAAGCACGACACCTGTAAGCAATCAAATTTATCTACGGCCCGGTAGATCCGCTGACTCGACTCTTCCTCTTTTCCTGCTCATCCTATCACCACAACCACAATGGGTCTCTATCTTCTCGATTATGGCGCAGGGAATGTGCAAAGTCTCGCAAACTCTCTCACTTCTCTCGGGTACTCCTTTCAATGGATAAGAGATCCTTCCGATTTCGCAAAAGCCACCGTAAGTCTCTACTACTAATTATACTTCTTTCTTTCAAAATCATGACCTGTTTCGTTTTGCCAACAGAGCTTGATATTTCCCGGAGTCGGTGCTTTTGAGACTGCTATTGGCCACCTAGTATCCCGTGGGCTTTTGCAGCCTTTGCGAGATTATGTCCTCTCTGGCAAACCGTATTTTGGAATTTGTATAGGAATGCAAGTCCTCTTCGAGTCATCGGCCGAAGCTTCCTCGCGTGGTTTGGGGATTATCCCTTGTCCTATAGACCGCTTCAATGACTTGGACAAGGCAGTACCTCACATGGGCTGGAACGCCGCCGCGCTGATCAACGTCACTGCAGAACAAGAAGAGCAAGAGGGCAGCGTGGAAGAAGTCGATGCGTCATCATATTATTATTTCGTCCATTCATTCTGCGCCAAGTACAACCCAGAGAGGTACCCGGAGGCCATGTCATGGGCACACACCATAACGCAATACGGACAAGAATTATTTGTTTCCTCTGTTCGTAAGGATAATGTGTTTGCCACGCAGTTTCACCCCGAAAAGTCTGGCAAGGCAGGTCTCGCCCTCATAGACACCTGGTTGCGCAAACCGCAGTTGGCACAAACGCGTGCTCCAGGTGTTCCTCTTACAAAGTTTAGCCCTGCCCCAAGGGATAAGTTAACGAAGCGAATAATTGCATGCATGGACGTCCGTGCGAACGACGAAGGGGATCTCGTTGTTACCAAAGGAGACCAATACGATGTTCGCGAAAGGTCATCGTCATTATCCACGACCACAGAAACAGCAGGTGCTGTACGAAACCTGGGAAAACCAGTTTCTCTTGCTGCACGCTATTACGATGCCGGCGCAGATGAACTTTGTCTACTCAACATCACCTCCTTCCGTCACTCCCCATTGCACGACCAGCCAATGCTCGCAGTTGTACGCGCAGCCGCTGAATGTGTTTTTGTTCCCCTGACCATAGGGGGTGGAATAAAAGACACCATCGATCCAGATGGCACGAAGCGCAGTGCCCTAGAAGTAGCAGGCGCTTATTTCCGGGCGGGTGCAGACAAAGTGAGTATAGGGTCAGAAGCGGTGCATGCCGTTGAACGCTTCCGAGAGGCAGGCTTTAAATCTGATGGCACAGGCGCCATTGAGTCAATAGCCCACGCCTATGGCAGACAAGCAGTTGTCGTATCCATCGATCCCCGTCGGGCGTACGTCGATCCTTCAACATATGACGGCCCATATTTCTCTGAACTTGTGTACGGAAAACTCGACGGACCCGAGAACGAGAGAGACAAGGCATGGTGGTATCAATGTACTGTTTCCGGCGGTCGAGAAGCCCGCCCTCTGAGCGTTGTGCAGCTCGCTCAAGGTGTAGAGGCTTTAGGCGCCGGTGAGATTCTTGTGAACAGCATCGACCGTGATGGGACTGGCCTTGGATTCGATTTAGAACTTGTCAGCCTGATTAAAAAGAGCGTCAAGATCCCCGTCGTCGCAAGTAGCGGTGCTGGATCTGCGCAGCACTTCGTCGACGCCTTCACCAAGACTAATGTGGAAGCCGCATTGGCGGCCGGCATATTCCACAGAGAAGAGGTTGGCATCTCAGAAGTGAAAACTTTGATGCGAGCAGCGAACATCAATGTCAGGGACTCATAGATACCAGAGTATCAATAGTTTCTTTTCGTCGCATCTCAATCTTATACCATCACAAATTTCGCATCTGGATCATCCAATCCCGTCTAATTTCTGATATATGAAAGTGCAGATCTGGCATATATTAAGATGTACGTAACAATACAAGATTTCCAGTCAGACAAAGGAAGTAGGTAGACGTATTAAAGTCATACAACGCGAGACACGGCCAAAAAAAGTATCGCAAACAAGGGAACAAAACACAATCGGGAACGAAAAAAGATAGAAGGTCAATTACAGTCTTTACAACCACAAGAGACATCCGGAGGTATATAATGCCGAATATCGATTATTTTTGACCTCGATAATTTCCGGTTAAGAAGTATTGTCATAATAAAGGGAAGAAAAGTTCATAACCTTTGGTACGGTGTTGGTGTCGTGAAAGAATGGGAAAAGTATAAGAAGAATGGGAGAAAGAGCGGCGTCGACTATGTCAGCTAACATGGTCTTGATTGAAGCAATGAATACATATGCGACCAAAAGAGTGGCGTAGATGAGTCATGCGTGACAAAAAAGCGAGGGGGATATGAAAGAAGCAGAACAGAAAACGAGAAGATGAGGATTTCCGATTTTAAATACAAGAAAGATATTGACGGCAGAGAAAACATGTGGGCTTGTGGTTGTTGGCGATGTGAGGGGGGGCAGGCATCCGGAAGGGGCTAAGATTCGAGTAATAATATAAGGGAAATTTCCCAGAGAGGATCAGGCGGTTGGATGCGGGGTGGGCGATAAATCGATCATGATCGGCAAGAGGGAAGAGTACATAGAGGACCGGGATATGTGATGTCACTGGATGATTGATCACTTTGTTCCTCTGACAACTCGACCGACTTTCTTCATGAGACTGGTCTTGCGGCCTAGCCCGCCTCCCGGAGTTGCTCCGTTGGTGGACTGCTGTGCATCAGTGTAGTTTTCACCGGATTGAGCTTCTTGAATAGGCGGGGGAGCAGGCAAATCCTTGTTTGTGTGCGCATCAATGAATACGAAAGGCTCAGACTGCTCTGTAGCTGGATTCGGGCTCTTGGTACCGGCAAAACGGCCCAAGAAAGAGTTCTGTGGCCGATGGGTTGGCCGCGAGCTGTTCATAGGCTCAGTTGGGGAAGATGGAGAGGGCGGTGCTTGTTCATAATCCCGACCTACGGGAACATTTGGGGCATCCCGCATTTTGCGGATGCGATGCATAAGGGATTTAGACCGTTTAGGGAAGCCTGGGGAGGAAGGGGGAGGAGAGCCTTGGGGCGCTTCCATCTCCGTAAGTTCTCCTACGAAGATGGGTTGCGGAGGTGGAACAACAGAACGACGAGTAACCATCCGTGAACGGTTGTCATCGCGGGGATCTCTGGGGCGTCGACTCGACTGAGCATTCCTTGAGTTGGATTCCCTTCCATTGTAAATTGAGCTGGTAGGAGTATCACCATCCGGGCGGCCTGTACCACCACCAGCGAAGAATTCTTCAAAAGGTTCGGGTTCATGTATACCCCATGCCTCGGCTATTGCATCAACTTTCTTTTTAGGTTGTTCTGGATAATCATTTGAAAAAGCAGCATAGGCGCTAGCTGCGGGGTAAGCGCTATCGCCGTATTGTGGAGCTGCGGGTTCTTCATTTGCGCCCCAGGCATACATAGGAGCCTTGTTACGATGTTTGTTGCGGGATGGAGCGCAGGCATCAAAAGGGCCATCGTGGTGGAACACTGTGATGTGTGATGCAAAGGCTATCAGGTGAATATTTTATTCAGATTTGTAATGCTTACTGGGTCCCACGCCCGTGAAGTCGAGCCTGTCGATGACATCCGCATGCTGAGAGCCCTTTTTGCTGCCAGGCTTAGATTTTCCTGAGGAACGAGGCTTCTCCAAAATGGCAGCCGAATCATCCGACTGGGATCTCTTGCCAGGTGGGCGTGAGCTGGATACAGCAGGACTACTAAAAACAGACCATGCATGAGAGAGATAGATCCGAAGCGATTAGCAGAGATAAAGCATACACTGCGGTTTGTGTGCGAGTAATTTTTCCTCTGGAAGACTCTTGGCCAGGACGAACGATGACAGTGTCACGGACGGCCTCTGTGATATCATTCTGACTAGAATTCTTGGAAGAGACAACTGCTGGCATCTTGGCTGACTTTGGAGGAGGAGGGGGAGGACGCTGCTGCTGCTTTGAAGTACGGGGGACGGGATCAACAAAAGGGTCTGAGGATGAACGGAGACGGGAATGTGGATGTTGTTGTCTTGTGCTAGCTGTCGTAGCCGCCATGATGATAGTTGAGGGAGATGGATGGTTCAAGCTGACCTTCGCACGCCAAGTCCGACAAACCCAAGAACTATACTCGGCCCGCTGGGGCCACCCCTATATTTCTAACCCGCTTATTCCCACGCTCCTCTCACTCATGAGTGCTACTACCCTCTGGTCAAGAGACCAGGTCGCCGCTCGCATTCTCAACGGGGACACTCTCATCATATACGACGGTCATCTCCTTTCTATTCCTCCAAAATGGCTCGATGCTCATCCAGGAGGCTCCCTCGCCCTCCTTCACTTTGTCGGACGTGACGCGACAGACGAAATACAGGCAAACCACCAGGATGATACCATGAATCTCATACCCAAGTATTCCGTAGGCAAGGTAGAGCTCACCGATGGGATATGGGAACCATTTCTTCCTCCAATAGCAGCTGGCTGGATCCGACGACGTGGCCCAGCAGGCAAAATAGAGTGGTACAAGGAAGCCGTCGAGTTGTTTGCGAAGGAAGAAACCAAATTTACCCCGTCTTCTTCCGTGCTTTTAGTGGAAAATACAGACCCACACTCCCAATTATCTGGGCCAACTATCTCGTCTATTCAGCCCCCGCCCTCGGGTTTGTCACTCAAGCAACAAGCCAGGCAATCGAAAGCCTACCGCGAGCTGCACAGACGTATCATAGATGCTGGTCTCTACAAAACACGTTATATTGCTGGTTACGGCCCAGAAGTACTCCGATATACCCTCCTTGCATCCCTCTCTGCTTTTACTTATTCTCACCAGTGGTTTGTCGCGTCCGCAGTATTTCTGGGGTTGTTCTGGCACCAGCTTGTTTTCTCTGCCCATGATCTAGGCCACATGGGTGTGACACACAACTGGGCTCTGGACCGCATTATAGCTACCATCATAGCAGACTTTATCGGTGGCCTCAGTATAGGCTGGTGGGTCCAGGTGTGTACACTCTATACTCCATTCTGTTTCGTGCTGATTTGTTCTTGTTTAGAATCATAATGTCCATCATTGTAAGCTGTCTTTCTGTTTGAATCTCTTAACAACAAGTTTACCTTTTCATAGTGGTCACGAATCATCCATCGCAGTGAGTATGGTTTATTTGAAAGTTAACATTATCCTCATGGCCCCTAAGTGACCCCGATATTGAACACATCCCCTTTTTCGCCATCTCACCCGCTTTCCTCGACTCCCTATGGTCTTCCTATTATAAGCGCACTATGAAGCTAGATATCTTCGCCAAATTTTTCTTACAGATCCAACATAAACTCTTCTACGTCGTCATGGCGTTTGCTCGATTTAACCTATATGCTAATTCCTATACTTACCTCTACCAAAAGTACTTCGATACCAAACGCGCTCGGGGCGGTAATTGGGCATGGAGATTAGAGATCACTGGTATCCTTTTTTTCTGGACGTGGTTCGGCAGAGTCCTCTATGGATGCGGCTCTTGGCAAACAGCGCTTGTCTACCTGCTTGTCAGTCATGCGGTCACAAGTCCGCTGCACGTTCAGGTGATTTTAAAGCTCATTAAAAATTGTTTCAATATTGAACATTTCCCTCCAGATCGTGTTATCCCATTTTAGCATGCCCACAGGTGATTTGGGACCGGTAGAGTCTTTCCCGCATCGCCAGATGCGTACTACCACAGATGTTATCTGCGCGGAATCTATAGAATTCATCCATGGCGGTCTACACTTGCAAGTAACCCACCACCTATTCCCTCGGCTACCGCGCCACAATCTGCGTCGCGCTAGCGAACTGGTCAAACAGTTCGCAAAGGAGGAAGGTCTCACTTACGCTGAATTCGGCTTCATCGATGGAAACCACGAAGTAATCGGTACCCTCAAGCATGTAGCTGATCAAGTCAAGATTATGGGTCAAGTGGCAAAGGTCGAAGTCAAAGAGGCTGTTGAAAAGAAGATGGCTGCCACTGATGCGATGGTTGGGATTGCTTATAAAAACGGTAACGGGACGCATACTGCGCACTGATATTCAAGCATTCGATATAAATATCACTCCAAACAATAGACCATCTAAAAAGTACACTCCGATCACTGAGAATTGCATTCATATTCGTGACGCTGCATAAAGCATAAAGTGCGAAAAAAGGTAGGGCGCGCAATTCCCCGACATTTTGTGAAGCCTCGGACATAGGTGTATATGAACATGAAAAAAAGGAAAAGTAAGTACAAAGGTAGAGGCAGATTACTTCTTCTTTGCGGCTTCCTCCTCCTCTTTCTGTAGGAATTGTTAACAAAAATCACGAAGACCGCATTTAGAAGACTTGCCTTGGCAGCCCGCGCCTTGCGAGAACCCTCGTGTCGCTGGTTGGCACGAGCAACACGGAGAGTCCTGAAAGCCTTGAACTCTTTTTCCTCTGCGGTGATTTTGCGGGGAGCTTCGGCGAGGATAGCTTCGGGGAGGGCGATGGGGGCACGGGTAGTGGCGGCTTTGAGGTCTTCCGCCTAATTGCAAGTTAATTCGCATTGAAGGGAATGTGGCAAATTGGAAAACACATACCGAAGAATCTCCCTTCTTGGGCTTGCCAGCCTTGCGGGGGAAAACGATAAGGCGGGCCTTGTAAGCCTGCAGTCTCTCGACGTTGATCTTCTTGCCCTCCTCGCTCAGATTTCTCCTCCTGTGATCAACAACAATTCCAACACCACGGGCCTCTTTCCTTCCAATTCCAGCCTCCTTGAGTTCAGCATGAGTGAATCCACGGCCCTCGCGAACTTTGCGGTTGTAGCGGACGGTTTGGGCACGGACGGCTGGGCGGAGGAGAGTGAGGGGACGAACGCCAAGGGTAGCGGCCTTAGTCTTGCGCGCTGTGCGTCTGCGGAGCTTGCGTCCAGGCTGGTCGAACCAGGTGCGGACCCGGCGCTGCCAGTCCTTCCTGAAGTGGTTGGCGTGGAGGACTGAACGAGATTTACGATATAAACAGAGTCTTCAGCGCCCAAAATTGAGTTTTCTCACCGTTGTTGTGGGCGAAACCCATGGCTTAGTCTAGAAAATGACGACAATCAGCTTTCTAACATTGCGGGGTAGTGCGTAGGGGCATACCTTGTGTCTTGAAGTCGTCGAGGAGGCCGATGCCAATACTTTTGATAGTACAGCCCAATCGAGTCGTGTGGCTTGCGATCAACTAGACAGGACCGTCGGCTATCCCCGTAACCCTAACCCGTGACTATTCCCCACGGTTGTGACTTTCCGCGCTCACGCTCTAATCGCGTCCACCTCGTCCGCGGCTGCAACTGCAACTGCCCATCGTGTTCTCTTGCGTTCGCCGATAATATAGGATTCATGGTTTATCCATGAATTTTTCTTTCAGTCTCTCTCTTCTGCGCAATCATTCTTTTTTGGTCCTTGTCTTGCCTCCTGTGTTCCTCATTTGGGAAACCCCTTCTCCAGATCTCTGCGGTGCTTAATCGCTACAAGGCTTCCGTAATTGCCCAGATTTTGCTCTCGTCTATCGTGCTCTTTGTAGGCAACCCCCTGGCTCTTTGCTTCCTGTTTCATTTGTCAGTTAGCCTCCTCCCATAGCACGATACATGTCGGCGGGCCATTCGCCTATTCTTTGAGATCCCCGACTATTCAGTCTTCCACGTCTTCCTTTTCGTGATTGTACAAAAATGGTTAAACTATGTCAGGGCCCGTCGGTTCAGATTCCAATGCAAAATGAACGATTCTATCGCTAGTTCAACGTTCCACCCAGCCCTGCAAAAATGTACAAACGCCCACAATCCTAACACTTCGGCTATGTATCTTATTACGTTGGCTTCAAACTCAGGTGCTTGTCTAGCAATATAAGAAGCTCATGATAAATCCTTCTCTCTCTTTATCCGATTTTTACCTGTCCTCCTGTCTCCTTCTAGTCAGTTTCTTCCTTCTTGATCGATGCATCTTTCTCCTCCATTCCGTGCAGAGCATGTTGGCTCGCTTCTACGTCCGAAGGCGCTCTACGAGAAACGTCGAGCACTTGAGGCTGGAGAATGCTCCGCGTGCGATTTGAAGTCGGTCGAGGACCAAGCCGTGAAGCATGTTCTTAAACTTCAGCAAGATGTGGGCATCAAAACTATCACAGATGGCGAGATGCGAAGGTTTGTGGGACTCTCTACTCCACACGTTCCAGGCGTTGAGTATTCACTTAGGGGCTACTTCTTTGAGGGTGTCTTTGAAAAACTAGAGGGAATGACTTACATTCCAAATCGTATGTTTGTGTCCCCTCTGATCCACATTACCCCTAACTCACAACATGTCAGGGCCCATTTCCACCTTCAAGGTAAACCGCGTCGTAGACTGTTGCACCTTCCCCCATGACCATTGACCATGCCTTCAACTATAGCCATATATTCCCCATATTGCCTTCATGTACGCAGCAGGAATTCAGGAGTCGGAGACTATCTATTGCGACGTAAGATACTCCTTTTTTCTTTTCTTATTCTCGGTTAGTCCTCAGTTTCACCACGTTCAGGGTAAAATCAAACGAACGAAACCATTTTACGTTGACGAATTCAATTACCTGAAGTCGCTTGTTGCTCCCAAAGTGAGTGTCAGTCGATCCATCCTTCAACGTTATTGACGGCCATGTTGTCTTTCCCACTAGGATGTAAAATATATCAAAGTTACGATGTGTTCTCCTTCATGGTTTCACCAGCGACATGGTTCCGATGAAACATACGACTTATCAGTTTATGAGAACGATGGTAAACTAAATTTACTGCTTTTACATATGAGCCGAATTCTGAATAGCAATGCGTTCCCATAGACGCATTTTTTGACGATTTAGGGAAGGCATTCCGGGAAGAAATAACGGAATTGTATAACCTCGGTTGCCGTAAGTGCCAGTGCGCCCACAACATGGTTTTAAACTGACGTATGTTTTCTCAGGCCATATTCAGATTGATGACCCAACGTTTTGCTACTTCTGCAGCGAGTTCATGATATCCGGCATGGAACAGGCTGGGGTTGACCACGAAGCCCTTCTCGACACATACATTCGTGCAATCAATGTCGTAACGGAGGGCCGTCCAGACGACCTAACGCTTAGCATTCATATGTGCCGTGGAAATTTCAAGGTGCGGCTCCACGTCTGTCCGGTTTTGTAGTTCCTTGGGGGTTTATGCGAGTTCCCCGTTCAGGGTGGTGTACATTTTTCAGAAGGTGGTTACGAACGAATCGCCATGAAGCTATTCAACACCTTGGATGTTGATGTATTCTATGTATGTCCCACTCCTAGGCATGTGTCTGTATACACGTATTTATAACATTTTAACAGCTTGAGTACGACACAGAGCGTGCCGGAGACTTCGTGCCTCTCAGGCATCTACCTCTTGGGAAAACGGTCGTTCTCGGACTTGTGACTACCAAGAATCCAAAGGTCAGCGACTTCTATCTTATTTCTTGACCATGTAGTCTAATTGACGTTTTTGTAGCTTGAATCGATTACTGACCTCAAGGCTCGCGTATATGAGGCGGCAGAAGTCATCTCTCAAGGAAGCCCAAAACGTTCCAAGGAAGTAGCGCTTAGCCAGTGAGTAATCGTGTGCATTTTACGACGTCTCTTGATTTAATTCTGGATCTGTAGACTCTGTATCAGCACGCAGTGTGGCTTCGCCTCGGTGTGGGAAGGTAATCCCGTTAGCGAAGGGGTAATATGATTCCGCCCACTTTTCCTTTTACCAAACGTTAACTGTTTTAAAAAGAATGAGATCAAGAAATTGGCCCTGTTGGTCGAAACAGCGAAGCAGATTTGGCCGCAAGATTTCAACTGAATCCTGACGCGATTGCTGGATTTTGCGTTCTATGAGAGTTCGTACTATTTGATATGTCCAATGTAATCTACTATAAGCTTCAAGGTCCCTCTATTCTTGGGGTTCTCGGAATTTTATATATACTTGTTATATTCACTCATATGGCGGGGCACCGCTGCTACATAGTTTTTATGAACAGTATATTTCGCGGTTGATAAGCGCCTACACACGGGTGGTTCGGGTAACATATGTCTCATGTCTGTTTATTTGTTTGCGGATGTTTCCGCGGTAACAATTGCTACCGAAAGTGACTTTGCTCTGATTCCAAAGAAGTATCCCTTCTGAGCGATTTCTCTCCGAGCGATGGTCAAGCTTGGACCTAAACTGTCTCCTCTATCTCGGCGAGAGCTGGAAAATTTAGAGAAGCAGCAAAAACGCGTCGCTCAGCTCGAGAATGGTATTGACCCCTCAGTGTCGGGTGAACCCAAGGAGAATCTCAACTTCCTTTTATCGCAAAGCAGAAGAACACGTTCTAGACGTCTAGGGTATCCTGCATTAGAACAAGCAAGAAGGAAATGGGAAAAGAATCGTCAGCGAACGCAAGCTAGAAGATTGGCAAAAAAGAACACGACGACGTAAAATTGTTTTCTCCGTTCATGAATCATTCCTCACCCTGCCTTTGCTGATTCGTTGACTTGTAACCACCAGGTCTGTGGAACAATGCCACACTAATTGGTCTGATCTCTTTGAAAAAATTACCGAGAATGGGACTGTAATCTCTGACGGAGAGGAGATCATGCAAAACCTGTTTGCAGGTAGCTCTCTTATTTCGCTACGGTTGGGCGAAACTCTGGGCAATATACTGGCTGGCAACGTTCACGACAGAACTACTGAGGATCATGCGCATAATGAATCTTCTAGACTGGGATTCAATACACCTGCTGCGCCTCCCCCTCTTCTTCCGTTTCTTTATGCGGGTTCTGACCTAGTCCCTGAGCCCTCTTCAGTCACTGCGCCACACATGGGCATTGAGATTGTGACCACTCATTTCTCGGCCAATGAAAGTCTCCTTAGATTGTCGTCATCTGATTTGAAGGACTACGATGCTGTTGGAGCTGAACCAACCCCTAACAGTTCAGTTCAAGTTACGCCAACCGCTAATAAGCAGGTCAGTTGCATCCTTGGATAGCCGTACCCATGTTTACAGGCTCATAAGACGTTCACATCTAGATTCCTAACCCCGATAAAACACATGCGCTTCTGCCCTCCTCAATTGGTGCTGTTGACTCTATGATTCGTAAATCTCGCTCAGTGCGCTTTGGAACATTGTCTACGGACTCCCCTGGTGTTTGTACCAGGAAAGGTTCCAACAGGTCTTTCGTCTTTAGCGAGCCTTTGGATCCTGCAAAATACGGAGCTAAAACTTGGCTTGATTCGTCTTTCGATAGTCTGGAAGAGTATAGAACATTATCCAGGGCAAAGTCATCCGTCCAAAAGGCCACGGAGCCTTACACCACATATAATTTCTTAGGGTCTTGTTTATCCTCTGCGTCTATGCTGTCTGCGTCTTCGAATACAGTAACTGGCCTTCAAGGGCCTGTGAATACAACTCGTGGCGACTTATCTGATGTACACGGACTAGGAGTACTCCCCGACTGTAAAAATGCAGTTGTGCCATTTCGAAGACGTGATACCCACGAATGGATATCGGACAGTCAGTTTACCACAGAATATCTTGCTGATATCGCTTTAGATGGCCCATTCAACTCAGCAGATGTATTTCCGACCGATAGTCATAGTCAGTCACCGTCGGACCCCACAGATACCGACCTCTTCGGTATAATCGCTAGGCCACGCATGCCGAATACCCGTCCAGCGCGTATCATTTACCCTCGTCCTGCACTTGAGCAGACTAAACTTATAGGAACTCCAGAACCGATTGGGAGAGAAATTTCTAGAAACATACTACCCGTCACTCCACAACAAAAGGCCACCAGTTACATTTCACATCTTTCTTCTCCCATTGACGATGGTTTATTTTCTTCAAATAGGCGTATCTTTGGAAAGGGCGACAGTAATGCAGATATAAAGAATTCTCAAGGTCCTAGTCATAGCTTTGATTCCGATAGGACTCCGAGCAGTCCTTCGATCCTCAGGACTTTGAGTAAATCAGTATCAAATGTTGTCCATACTCTTGCTCCAGCAGCGTCGATCACTCAGGTCAAAAAGATGAGGAAGCCTAGAATTGACGATGCCGATAAGATGGAGAAAGGATCTCTAACGCGTAGTATCTCCCATCCGAAACCTCAGCCTCACGGTTCTTTGGATGATGAAATGGCATTCAACCCCCTTACACACACCGAAGGCGCTCAACAATTGGGCAATACTTTGAATTATCCCGACACGCCTTTAATGTCTCGGCCGGGTATAGCTGCCCCAGCATCCACTCCAGCGACGAGGTCCCCTCTCAAATTTGGTATGATCTTGCCTAGTCCGCCATGGTCACGCGCGCCTGTATTGCCTACTCATACGGGCAATGCAGCGTCGGCAGACTCAGCAGGATTTTCAAGAGGGTTTGTCTCAGCTTTGAAGTGGATGTTGAAGAAAACTTTTGGATATTTCTGGCAGCGTCGCCAATGATGTCAAAATTTGAGTTTATGTTGTTTTTTTCTGTTCGTTTCCCTTGCGAGATACCTATGATATAAAATTGTAATTGTTACTTGACGGTGTAACAAGTTTTCACGTGGTGAATCTGCACTTAGCAACGGAAAATGAATTTTGACGTGTTGGTTACATAAGAAAATGATGAACGCGACTTGTGTCTCCAGAATCAAGTCACAAGTGGGCCAGCTTGAAGCTTGTCGTTCTCTTCGTTGTTGGTCAAGTACTGGCTAAATTTCTTGCTCTCTCTTCTTTTCTATTTATCGCGCATGTCCTCCGATTTGTATCTTATACTTTTTACACTCTCCCTTTTTTCCACTCTCCTTCAAGCAAGTGCCTTCACTTTTTCTTTCGGCGCTCCTTCAGAATGCGATAACCTGCCGCTAACATGGACAGGTACGACATTTCTTCTCAGTCAGCTTGCTACTATATGCTGAATACGCATACACAGGAGGTACACCACCCTTCCAGCTCCTGCTAATACCGGTACGCACATTTTTATCCCTTTACTATCCATTTCGTCCCGCTCACTCGATTCTATAGGCATTTGGCGTGCCCCAGAACATTTCAATACCATCGACAGCCTTCAATAATGGCCAAGGGTCGTTTGCGTTCCCGGTTCAATTTCCGAAAGCCACACGACTAATGTTTACAATGTCGGATGCTACTGGGTTTAACACAGGAGGAACTAGCAACTTGATAACAGTCGCACAGTCAAAAGGAGGATCATGCAACAGCACTGAACCTAGTGAGCTCAATTTATAGACTCTTTTATTATCTCTAAATGTTTGTCTCGATACCATAAGGTGCTCCCTTCTTATTCCAGCTAAATTCAGCCTTCCAGCAATGCAGGTATGTACGCTTTTGTCCATGACAATCCTCTGTTGGCTCATGTCCTTTCGAGACCATATCCGATCACTGGTTATGACCTAGCCCAACAACCAGTTACTATCGGAGTGAGTTACAAGCTTTCATCTTTCCTGCTTATTGTTTAAGCATAGCTTGTCTTTCTTAGGGCGTCATTCCTGGGGGAGATATTGTGATTCTTACACCACCTGTCGGGCAAGCTTCTTTTACTTGGGAATCCAATGTAGCCCGCGGTACATCTATGGTATTCTTCATGTTTGACGCGCTAGGGCGTACTGGAGGGAGTTCTGATATTGTGATCGTTGGTTCCTCCGATGACAGTAGCTGTTTAACCGGTCTTTCCCCCTCAACGACAAGCAATGCTCCTTCTGCCACGGCAACAGCTAGTACCAGTACCTCAACGTCGACATCGTCGGTATCTTCCTCAGGTACCTCCGCTCCCACTCTGGCTTCTTCCGCCACTCCCCAGAAAGACAACGTCTCCATTGCAGCTATCGCTGGAACGGTAATTGGCTCATTGCTGTTTTTTGCCGTCATCATCACTCTTGGTCTATTTTTTTTGCGGAAGCGACGCGACTCATCTGCTGCTGCCAGACGCATTTCACAAAGAATGAATTCTGGTTTTGACGATTCATCTCCCAATTTGGCCCCTCCCGTGCCACGGTATGGCGCATATGCCGGTGCCGCAAATTCCACATACCCTTACTCTTCCTCACCGAATAGCCCTAACCCATCGAACCCATTTCTGGATTCGCCTGACCCCAGCTCCCAATATACCACTACAGAGCTCCCATCGACAAATGCAACAGAATACACTTCGAATCGCTATTCATCCAATACCCTTCAGCATTCTCTAGGCGGCCATTCAGCCTATTTACCATATGCACAAACTTATCCCCCCAATTTCAATTATCCTCCGACACACTTACATCCACCGGACCCTTCCTTTCCAGCTCCTCCTCTACCGACATCGGAGCCTGAATTTGATCCGTTATCTTTGGTACAGGAACAGGGTCCACCGAGAAATAGAAATACAATGTCATCTTCGCAAGCAAAGGCGGCTTCATCGTCTCAAGCACCATATAGACCCACGCGATTTGTCTTACATACGGACGTTGAAGATGATATCCCCGGTCCTAACGAGGACGGCATCGTCGAATTACCTCCGCAGTACTCTGAGCGACGAGGTCCGCCCAAAGATAACCCGCCATTACCGGGCAAGAGTGTTGGCCGTACCCTTGATGTCCCTTGATCAATCCCGGTTTCCCTTATTTACTGTACATTTTTCTTGCATACACCGATGTACCAGTTCCACTTTCTGGTCGATGCCTCTGCCATGTACTCTTCCGTCCCACATTTTGTTTCTCGACGGGCCACATCGTAATCATTATTTATGACTTGTAATGTAATTATTAACCCACGTAGGCTGTCGAAGGGCATGAGGCTCATTTTCCCTTCATTTCGAGTTGAAATAATCTGTTTCTATCTTAGAGCGCGCTCAACGAGTTTTCAGCGGGTTTTTCGGTCTGCATATTGCTCATATGCGTGTGTTGTGCATCACGACGCGTCAGGACCTATCATCGCCTAACATCTAACCCCGATAACAACCAGCGGCAAGCCAAGGTGTATGCTCACGTTTTACATGCATACAGGTTTATGTCTTCCTATAATTCCCAAGCACCTTTCCTCTACTTTTCACCTCACTTCTTTCTTTGAGCGGACCTGCTTTCTGCCTTCGGGGATTGGGATTTGTCAGGTATTGTACTTAAGCCTCTGACGCCCTTGGGACCACATTGGCCATCTCTGGGCTACCCTCGCCGAACACGACGAAAACACGCAAAACTCAACTCCCATGAACAGTTGGATTTGGGGCATCCTTTTCCAAACAACTCTTGTCTATTCCTTAACTTTCACTAACACCCCGCCTTCGAGTTGTGACGATCTCACAGTTAAATGGACAGGTTGGAGTATTCAGAAAGTTGCTGCTTTGATTGCGCCTCACACGTTTCTTTATTTAGGAGGGCAGCCCCCATTCAACCTGCTCATTATTTCGGCAAGCATCTTATAAGTTCAAAATAAAAACAAAGTACGGAAAATCCTGACAGTAAAGATATTTACAGTCTTTAAGGCCTATAACAAATTATTCAATTCCATCTGGCTCATTTCAAAATAATGAAGGCCAATTCACTACACAACTGAAATACAAATTCACCGACCGTGTGGCCTTCACTATGTCAGATGCAACAGGAGAAACTGCCGGAGGGATAACACCTATCTTTTCTGTCGCTCAATCAGTTAGCGGGCAAAATTGTGATACAACAAGCAAAGGTACACATGAATAATCCTACTTCCCAGCCATGTCAATGTTCAATTTTCAACAGTGCCTGATTTCTTTTTTTCTTTGGATAATGATTTGGAGGAATGCAAGTGAGTCCCTAGAAATAATCCAAGGTAAATGAAGCATCTCACACCTGGAAGACCATTCCCGTTCAGTCAATACGACCAGGCAGTGCAACCCGTTGTGATTACGGTGAGTGATCCCACTTTGTTCAATGTGATGTGTCATGATACCAACGCGTATCGTGTCAACAGGCTTTCATTGCTGGGGGCGAGTCATTCAAGCTCTTCCCACCACCTGGAGATTCTTTTCTTTTCCAGAATGACAATCTAACAGCTGGTTCATCTGTCTTCTTTGCAATGACGGATGCTAAAGGAAGAGATGGAGGTACTTCTGATATCAGGACTGTGAGGCTCTCATCAACCAACGCGCATTGTGCTGCAAACAGTGCGAAGCCAACCAAAAAGCCCGTAGCCTTAATAGCAGGCGTCGCAGTGGGGACAATTGTTGCAATGGTTCTCGTTGGTGTCGCTGCTCTATTAATCTATCGTTGGAAAAGGCGTCGTGATAGAGGCTCTCATGTCAAAGTGTACAAATCCAAGGTCCCAGATCTGCTGTACGACCCACAAGAAGACAACCAAAACGCAGGACAGGTTTCACCGATCGTGCATGAAATTACGCCGTTCGATCAAGTACCCTCCACAGACGCACCACCACCCGTCACGCGAAAAGCACAGATTATGAGGGAAATGGCGAACGAGTCATCTGCGAGCGCTATGATGTTTGATTACGATGATAATACCAGTGCCTCGGGCTCAAGTGGATACCCTCCAGCGCGTCACCATAGAACGCACAGTGACTATTCAGTTGATCAATCACAATCCGGAACCTCCATGTATACTTCTGGCAGAGGGCGTGTTATCGTGCATACAGACATTGCAGAAGACGAGGCGCCCATGGAGTTACCACCTCAGTATTCAGACAGCCGAGCGCCAATTCCTGGTCTATTATCCTCAAACCATCCTCCCGCTTCTTCCTCTGCTTCATCTTCGTCCTCGGGGGCCGCCTTAATTCCGGAGAAGACATGAATGTATATACTTGCAATATAACCTCATAATTTATACAACAGCATATTCCGACTTGTCTGAGTAAGGCATATTATTCTAGTTATCACATTGTTCATCGTTATATATAAAGCTGTGGAATGAATGGTTCACAAAAAAAAGGAGGATGTAAAAAGGGCCACGTCAAAAAGGATACAAAACACATAAACACATACTGGTTTACTGAAGGTTAAGGTTACAACAAAAGAACAGATGCTGAGAACGATGTTCCAGCATATTCAGGCAAGAAAATGTGGGAAGTGCGTGTTCATGATGCAATAGGTGGTGGTCCCGCCGGCTCCGCGATAGTTTCTCTGCTAAGATCCTGCCTAGCAAAGGCATCTATCATAGCTTCTTGTTCCTTGCGTCGTCGGTGCCTCTTCCTTCGATCATCCTTAATGGTCCTCTCTATCTTTCGGCGACTTTTCACTTGTCCCCGAGCATCTGGTTTACATCTGTAGCAAGCAAGTTCAATACTCGCTAGCAAGCGAAGTGTTTCGGAATTGTTCAGAGCCTATTGTATGAACGTTAAATGTTGACACCATGATTCATAGATATATAACGCACGTTCAGTGACCATGATATAACTTTGGCCCCATCAACGCAACTGATAATAACAAAATTCCCTCTCTTCTCTGCCTGAAGATCGGAGGACTGAGGGAAGGGTAAGAAAGTTCACAACAGGGGTTGACACCAGGACGTACTTCACTAAATGTAGTCATGATCTTCCCGCTCGCTACGTTTCTGACCACTGCGAGCGAGAGGGTGTGCGGTGTTGAATAACAAACTCCGGTATGATGATGTAAGAAGACGACTTACCAACGCGAGAAGAGTGCCCTGTTACTTCTTGCGATACAACACCTCTCCCTTGATAATGCCAGCTATCCTTTCCAGGATGGCGGACATGAACTTTCACTTGGATCTCGCGAAAGTTATCCCGGATGGTAGGAGTAGGTGCGTGGGTGACTGAGCGTCAAATGAACAAAAGTTACAAAACAGACAAAACGTTAACACGTCGGAAAGCTGTAACAACATACCTGCTGATGATTGTATGCGTAAGTACGGGTCAGGCAGTTAAAACAACACAAATTTACCAGTCGGCACGACGTCGATGTCCATAGTATCGTCGGGCATTCTGTGGCACACTGGTTGAAACTAAGATGACATATTAAAATAAACAGCGATTCTATGGTCGAATGTGTAGCATAAAGATGCCTTTACCTGCTTATATGAGAGGATAACGGAGATATAAGCACCTTAACGTGACAAAGGGACAAAAAGAAGAAATGGGGCAGGAGTGAGTGAGGTCGTGGAGGAAGCCTACGGTAAAGTCATCGCGAAAGTCAATTAGAAGTCACGTGGACTAATTACTGCTTTCAGTTACCGCTCGGGAGCACCCATTGGCTCACTTTATGTCACTCTGACTTGGCTTTGGTCCATTATATTATATTGTTGTTTATAAAACACGAATGACGGGTCGACTGAGTATACCAGTCCTCCTCGTCTTCTGGGCTCTAATTTATCAATTTTTTTGCACACAGGGTAAGCACTTGCTATCACTCTTCGCGGGCGCTTGCTAAGTTGGCCTTTGAAATTACATCCAAACACTTCTTCAAAGACACAGTCCCATACTTCTGTCCTTTACTATAAATTGAGATAAATGACATAAAAAAGTTGTACCCTGCTCTATCTTTATCGCAGCCAATCCCAAACCTTTTGGAGTTCCCCCGGTTCTAATTCCAATTAATCCATCATCCTGCTATATGGCGCTAATTATCCACTTCCTTTTCACCTTCTTCCTGCTTTCTTTACTAGGTTCTCTGACTGATTAATAACAATGTAGTCTAATGTCTCCCAGCTTTAATACTCCAATTGGCTTCATTAGTAAAAAGATCATACATAATTCTTATATAATTCAACATGCAGCATGGATATCTTCTACAATTACAATAGTTTAAGTAATTACAAGCTTGAAATTGTCATCGAGAGTCTGGTGATAAATAAACGCCTCCCACTAAACAAAGATTTCGAGAAGTGAACTGCACATTCGTGACGGGTGTTCGTTTTGTGGGGAAGGTTGCCAAGAGATCAGAACTATGCGAAGTTGTCAGTCATAAGCAACAGAAGGGAGAAGTTGGCAAGTCACATACGTTTCGATGTTTTCATCCTCACCATAGCTGCGATTTCCGTTGAGTAAACTGCCGTTCTTCTGCGACTTAGGGCGAGGACCACCAGGTCCCTTCACGTCCCATGATCGGACCGTCCAGTCTGCTCCACCGCTCACCAGCAAAGAGGACTCGGCGCTAAAGGCAAGAGAGTATATCGAGGACGTGTGTCCTGTCATCTTTTTTATACGCTTCCCCGAGCCGAGATCCCATAAATTGATAGCCAAGTCCTCGCCTACAATGGAATGTAGATCAGCAACGCAAGCACCCGAAATTAAATCCACAAAAACAACCACACACCTGCAGTCGCTAGGTATTTGCCATCAGGACTGAGAGCCAATGATGATACAGCGCCTTGGTGGCCAATAAAAACGCGCAAACATGATCCTCGTTGCACATCCCACAGCCGTGCTGTCCAATCGCTTGATCCAGTTGCTAAGTATAGTGAATTAGGATGAAATTGTACACACTACTTCCTTGTTTTAGTTCGAGCACTTATGAAGCAAAGCAACAAACTTACATCGACGTCACTTAAATGCCCAGCATAAATTCGAAGGCAGGAAGTCCGGTCTGTCGACCACAACCTTGCTGTTCGATCTCTGCTACCCGTGGCAAAGTAAATGCCCATAGGACTCCATTTGACCTGCCAGACAGGATTTTCATGACCACGAAAAGCCACAACGTTGGTCAGTGTGTCCATAGACCATAATCGCACGGTGGCATCAGCAGAAGACGATAATAGATATTTCGGCGGTGCAACAGATCCATTAAGAGAATCGAAATCAACCGAATACACTGGTCCACTGTGTCCAATAAGCTTTCTGGTCGTGCTACCCTTCTTTTCCCGAATTTTATTTAAAGATGACGCTGTAAGATTGTCAGTATGAAGAAATAGGGGACAAATAACTGTTGATTACTTACCATCCTTAATAGAGTTTGACTGGAAGTCACTCCGTAGGCCTCGTAATTTTTCTCCTTTCAAGCTCCATATACGGACATAGCTTTCGGCAAAGCCTGCAGCCATCAAGGACGTATCCGCAGAGAATGTACAGCATGGAGACCTATACAGGAGGAATTTATAAGAATATAATCAGAGTGATTTGGATCTGATTTACCCTTCTGCGACATCATGTAGCGTGTATGCGCAAATACTTGGTAGGGCACGGGATCGCAACGCATTGGCTTGCGGAGAGTTTGGATCAACGTTGGCCAGCAGAGAAGGTTCTAGTCGGATCCGCTTCCGAGCATCTCGTACATTGTTAACTTCTCTTTCTACGTCAGTGGTCTTAAAATTCGGAGGATGTGGTAATAGGTCGGCCTCAGTAGGTGCGATGACGCCTGGAGGGATAACGGGACGGCCAAGGGTGAAGTCAAATTGTGCATTGAGATCTCGTCCCATCATGGCCTGTTCTCGTGCCACACGCTCAGCTTCTGTTCGCAGTTCTTCAAGAACAGGGGCAGGTCCGAGTTTTAGAGCCCCTTTGCTGCTATTGAACGCCTGTGGGTTTGTTATACTAGTGGTGGTGCCAGGAGTTTGCGGTATAAGTGATGATAAGAGACCTGTCGATTCTTCCCATGCATGAGGGGAGATAGTCGTCGGATTCGACGTGGTGACTTGATTATACGGGATCAAAATATGGCTAAGGTGAACAGAACACAAAGTCCTTACCAGAAAATTGTAGATGATTGTTCACTACCCTCATAACAGCCGTCCGTCCTCGTTTTCCTTTTTCTCCAGTAAAACCATCACCGGACCCCAGCGCTTCACCACCAAAGCCTTCCGTTAGCCAACCAACAAGGAGTCCAAATCCAGATTTGCTCATATGGATGGCATATTTTTCGGACCGGAATCGTTGAGCTAAGTCGTCACTTTGAACGTGAGCAGGTAATAAAAGGGTGGACAGATGATGGAGTGTCGGGTTGTGAGCTGGAGCTAATGAACCGGAAGATTTATGAAAAAATCGTGTGGCTAAGGATGTTGAATGCTGTATCCTTTCATACAAAAAAGAGGAGCAGTAAACATACCTGCTTCTTTATATCCATGTTGGATAAGGTCAAGGTAGAAATGACAGAATATGGGAAATAACATTGGTCGAAATTCAGGCTAAGTAGTGCCTTTCAGTGAATAGAAATTTCAGTCAAACAACAAAGAGCATACACGATACATATCTAGCGAGCCATCGACCCAATTCTCTAGTTCCTGAAACCCCTCTTCTTTATCTGTTGGATCAAGAGAAAGAAGCTCCTCCGCTCCTACTAGACCTATGCTGTTTATCAAGTTCTGGATATTGACAGGATTGTTCATCCCCGTGAGAGACTGTAACACGGTGGCGGAGTCTTTCAGGACATTCTCGCCAGGTTTGGAAGGTTTCTGAGCGAATACAGCAAGAGCTTTTACAAAGTCCTCAGCCGGAACAGTCGTTTGTTTATCAGTACCACCTGGAGTGCCTGCTTCGAGTTCATCCTGAAGAGTTGTGGCTGCTCGTGTATGTCCACGCGCCTTCAAAAATTCGACAATAAAACGATCCGTCTGGGGTATGTTGGACGTGGGGTCTGGGTTTGCAGGGGATGTCGCCGCAGGAGATTGCGAGGCACCCGAAGGAGTAGCAACTGACATTGAAATGAGGTTTGCAGTAGTCCTTAGAGCAAGTTGAAGAGCAAGTTGAGCAATGAGCGCCAAGCTCAATATTTACATACTACTTTGGTGACTGTAACGACCTGTTGTAACGTTCACGTATGTTATGAGTCATGTGATTTGTTCATGTAGGCGCGTGCGGCGTTGAACAAAACTTGGAAAGGGATTATGCCTCTTTGCAACACTATCACTTTCACTCTCGATGGCTTCTAAGCAAACGAAGCGTCAAGCAATTACCCTCAAAGGCTCAACTGCTCTGGTAACTGATTTTTTCAAATATGCTGTGAACACGCAAGTATCTTCCTTCTCACATGATGTGGTTCTCATGTTTTTACGAATAGTATCTTATTCCAACGCGAAGTTTACCCCTCAGATGACTTTCATATGGTGAAGAAATATGGACAAACTGTCCTCGTAACGCAAGACCTCGCTCTGGAGAATTATCTCGACAGGTGTCCTTTGCCTATCTATTTGATGCTTGAGTCTTTGACACTAATCCACAAATCAGGATCCTCAAACAAGTTCAAAGTATGTCTACTTGTATTCATGACACAATCCACTCACCGAGTCTGACAACGACGTCGTTAGAATGGCTTCTCACTGGGTCTGTTACACAGCTTGTGCTCGCCATCATCTCTAAAGACACACGTACTCCGCTCGAGCGCTGGGTATTTGATATCATGTTGGTCGACCCGCCACCGGAGGGATCCACTGAGGGGTAAGGTCTTTGAGCAATTGTCGAGCAATGAATGACATTATATTCATACAGCCGGACACCCAAACCCGAATCCGAGATACAATCAGAAATACGAGCTATTTTAAAACAAATCATCTCAATGGTGACTTACCTACCGGTGATCCAGGAGCCTACCGTGTTCAACATTCTGGCATATACGTCAGAATCTGCAGATGTGCCAGCTGGGGAATGGGTTGATACGGATCCGCTAGCAATAGAGGCTAGCAAAAGCCAACAGGTGAAGATGAGGAGCTTCAGCACTGATGTGCACCGAATTGAAGCCATGGTAGCATATCGCTACGACGAAGAGAACTAGATATATGTTAGCTACGTTAGATACAGTGGGAATGAACAGTCAAAAAAAAGTTGAGCGATGGGATCAATTGTGGAAAGACAATTGCCATGGAAGCGACACCGTTCCGCTGTGTTGGGCCCTTGATAATACCTGTGCCCTTGGCCATTCAAAGCCAGCACCGCTCGCCTTTCTTTCCTTTTCTTCTTCGTTCTAGACTCGTTTCATCCTTTTCCGCTCTTTTTTTGATTTCCCCTCTGGCCGGTACCAGGAGCGCATTTCAAGTACATATCGCAGAAGCAATCACCAGCAAGTATGGGTGAAAGTTGGTTCCAACGGGAGTTTCTTACTCCTCGTCGTCTTGCCTTCAACGTCCTGTTCTATGGCGCACACTTCGCTTTCTTCGCTTACGGTTGGTGGAGTCAGGTTAGTTTATTGTTCTTCGTCGAGGACGCCACTCTCTAATCTTTTCCTTAGGCAACCAATACAAAGTTGGCGGGTCTGAATACACTAGGGTTCTCTGTGTGGACCTCACGCGGAGCTGGTCTGGTTCTGGCTTTCGATGGCGGTCTCATTCTCATCCCCATGCTTCGAAATATCATTCGTGTTGTCCGTCCGAGACTGGCCTGGCTCTTCCCCGCCGACGAAAACATCTGGTTCCATAGACAGGTAGCATATTCGATGGCATTCTGGGCTATGGTACATACCACTGCCCACTACGTCAACTTCATCAATGTCGAACGCACTCGTATGCTCTGTTCCTTAATGCGACCAATATGACGATAATGACAGAAACCCTTTATTCTCTAGAAATTCGCAAGCAGACTGCTCAGCAGATTCACTACACCCAGCCGGGTGGCATCACTGGTCATTTCATGCTGCTCATAATGATGTTGATGTACACCACGGCTCACAACAAGATTCGCAAGCAAGCCTTTGAGGTCTTCTGGTATACGCATCATCTAGCATTCTTCTTCATGCTTGGGCTCTACACTCATGCAACCGGTTGCTTCGTCCGTGACTCAGTGGACCCCGACTACCAGGCTACATTCCCTTTCTATAACACGGAGCATTGTCTCGGTTATTTGAGTTGGAGATTTATCATTTGGCCCGGTATCATCTACTTCGGGGAGAGAGTTTGGCGAGAAATCCGTGCGCGCAGAGCCACTCGTTTGTCAAAGGTTTTGGTTCACCCTAGCGGTTGGTTATCTCACTCGACAGCCTCTGCAATGCATTCTCATTATCTCCTTAGGTGCTATGGAACTCCGCATCGTCAAGCCAAGTTTCAAGTATACCGCTGGTCAATGGTTGTTCATTCAAATCCCAGAGTTGTCTAGTTTCCAATGGCATCCTGTGAGTCAACCGCGCAAGATCTATCATGACGAATGGCTCCTGATACTGATTGCTTTATTATCAGTTCACCATCACCTCAGCGCCCGAAGACCCTTATGTCTCCGTTCACATTCGTCAAGTCGGAGACTTCACTCAGGCCCTCGGTGATCGTCTGGGTGTCGGTCCGTCCGTCGTTGCTGCAATGACCTCTGCTGCGATGAAAGGTTCCGAGAAAGATAGCAAGAATGGAATCACTCGCGGAGATTTCGTTGAACTCGACCCCACTATTTCGTCGATTACTCTTCCCCAGGTACGCATTGACGGACCCTACGGTGCACCAGCAGAAGATGTCTTCAAGAATGAAGTTGCCGTTCTCATCGGTGCTGGAATTGGTAAGCTTTTCCTGGTTTCTTCATGGGGTTGTGCTAACACATTACCTTTCTAAGGCGTTACACCATTCGCATCGATTCTCAAGCATATCTGGTACAGGCAAAAGAAAGGAAAGCTAGGCTCCCTTCGACGCGTCGAATTCTTTTGGGTATGCCGTGATGCACCTTCTTTCGGTTGGTTCCAGAGCCTGCTCCAAGAGGTCGAGGCTGCTCAAGCAGATCGTAAGTTTTAGTTGCGTCGAAACGAAACACATTTCCATTGACCGTTGACACTGTTACCAGCCAACTTCCTACGTATCAATATTTATCTCACCCAAAAGATTGGAGAGGACATGTTGTGGAACATTGCTGTCAACGACGCCGGTGCAGAGTATGATCCATTGACTCTCCTCCGTTCTCGAACCATGTTCGGTCGCCCAGACTGGAAATCTATCTACTCTCAGATGAGACAGGCCATCGAATCTGGTCAATACCTTCCCGGAGCGACCTCACAACTGAGAACAAAGGTCGGCGTAAGTGCATTATCTGAATTGTCGTCGTTTCTTCCTTCGGTTTAGTAATATCTGTCTATTAATAGACCTATTTCTGTGGACCTGGCAACCTTGCGAAGGCTATCAAAGAAGCCACCGTTGCAAACTCCAACACTAACGTGGACTTCCTCTTTGCAAAGGTTAGTGCTCCCATGCAATATCAACGTCCTTCTAAATATTCATTTTGTCTCCAGGAACATTTCTGATTATCATGCAATCATACGAACCTTGATGTGCACGTCTTGTATGAGTGGAATGTCCCAGAGATATACCATACCTTAATTTAACTGTCCTCTTGTTGTTAGCATTTAGTCGGAGATATGTTTTTGAGCGCTTTCAATTAATCCGCATTGATGTGCTTCACGAAAATTAATTCGGATATAAAATAAGAATAATTATACACGTATATAAAGACCTCATTGTACTTGAACCATTCAAGATTCCGTTCACCTGGGCGGTCTTCGAATCTCCTCGATACGGCTGTCCCATAATTGAGTGCGTGGACGAGTACGAGAGCCCCCTTGTTCCTCTGCTATTATTGACTTGACGCTCCTCATCTTCACACCTGTTGTAGCTTCCACTTTATCAACCCGTACATCGGGCCTCTCGACAGTCCTTTCCACCACCGGTTGTTCGAGATCATGATCAGGAAAGAATGTCTCGAAACGTTTGAGGACTTCACTAATAGCTGGTCTGGTATCGCCTACAACAGACGATATTTGCTGGGCGCCTCTCGCATTGACGTCGCCAAGGCCGCCATTCGTTGGTCGCGGAGTGATATTATCGCTGCTGGCCTGCCTTGAGACCTGGTGTGAAGACCCTGCAAGCTCAGTAGGTGGTCTAGCAGGTGGTTTCTGCCATATCGAGGACGTGCTGAAATCACTGGTAGTGTCGGATAGCATCGTCTCGCTACTTGGCGAGATAGGACTGGCGGTGGCTGGTACATTCGAGCGTGATCGACGTAAAGGTGATAACAATGCCAATGCCTTTAACGCTGACGGTTTGGACGGTGAAGGTTGTTCGATGGGAGATTTTGCTATAGGGTCCACAAATCTATTTGGATGAAGAGGTCCGAGATGTGAAGAGTATTGCACGGGCTGACTATTTTGCTTGTTTTTGGTTTCAGGAAGAGGCGGGGGATTATATACAAAAGGTGCCGGTGGTGGGGTCCTCGTTCGTTTGATAGCTGGGCGCTTTTCTGCTAGCTCGTCAGGATTGTAAACCATCAAAACTTTAGTGCGTCGCGATGCAGATTGACTAGATGGTTGGCTGCCAGAAGACTCAGATGTTGTAGATGAGCTTCTTCGCCTGCCAGACCAGTGCGAGGGGTGTTTCCTAGGGCCCGGAGGTTCGATGTATACCAAGGGTGGCGTGATAGTTCTCGGTGATGATGTTGTAGCATTGGGAGTACTCGATTCTGCCTCCTTCGTAATAGTAGATGAATAATAGCTACCATCGTCGATGTGCGACTCTTCGTTTAGCCTTGAACGCTTAACTCCCATGTTCTCCATCCCAGGGAATACCCAGTCTTTTGGTAGTTGAAGGTATGGAAATGTTTGAAGCACATCCGCTGAAGGTCGATCCTTCGGGTCGCTGAATGAACAAAAAAAAAAAAGTCGGCATGATTGTTTTCAACTATTGTTCCTTGACTTACGAAGTGAAACATGCATCCAGATATTCTTTACCTACTTCTGTTGGCTCGAAATCGTCGGGAAGAGGAGGAGAAAGCTTTTCCATCAACTAGATAATTTATCGTAAATAGGTATGTTATCATGAAACGGATATCTTGTCACCTTGATAAAAATTGTTACTGGATTGTTGACATTATCCCATGGTCGTTTTGCAGTCCACATCTCCATTGTGATGCAACCCATGCTCCAAATATCAACCTTTGAGTCGTAACTCTCTGTCTTTATGATCTCAGGCGCCATGTAAAAACTAGTACCTTTCATCATCGTATGAGCACGGTCAATGTATTCTAATTTTTTCGATATGCCAAAGTCAGAAATCTTGCATACACCAGATTCTTCCACAAGAACGTTATCTGGTTTTAAGTCCTAAATGTTTGCCATTGAAAAAATGTATTGTAGCATAATAGTAGGAAGAGTACTTACTCGGTGCATTATTCCTTTGGAATGAATGTATTTGAGACCTTCCAGTATTTGGAATGCAAAATGTCTAGTGACTTCATCACAAAATGGGCCGTATTGCTTCAAACAAGTCCCAATTGTTCCCCCGGAAACATATTGCAAAAAACTGGGCTAGAACGGTTACAACTACGCAACTTTTGGAGAGGGATGACCATACATGTTGAGAGTCACAGGGTTCTCTTCGAATCCCAGGTATTGGACGATGTTAGGGTGATCAAGATCCCTCAATGTATCGCGTTCATCAATGAGGGCTTCGATGATTTTATTTCTTTCGTCTCGTCTTTTATCGCTTGCGGTCTGAGGTATTTCAACTTGTTTGACGGCTATGACTTCTCCAGTAGTGGCGTTGAACGCCATGTAAACGCTTCCTTGACTACCCCTCCCAAGTAATTCGCCTTTCATCCATCGGAAAGTCACTGCGCAAACCGATTGAAATATCACTGTGGGTTCAGGGTAAAGTCGATCTCCGGAGACCAACCTTTTTTCTTATTCGTCTCTTTCGAACCGCTCCCTTTTGACGGAGGAGGCTTGCTGGGTTTTGGCTTAGGAGAAAGCCCTGGATTCTGTGGACTTGGGATGAATGGCGTCCGAGCTCCCCCGATAGGCCACTGGGTTGGAAATCTGCGGCGAGATGGACGAAATGGTTCGTCACTGAGCGGAAGGCCCAAACGTTTGTCGCCTGGGTACATACTCGTTTATACAGAGCTGTTGGATGGCTAGTCGGAGATGTCAACACTACGAGATTGAGAAAACTTCGACGTTCTACTTAGAAACACCGTGGTACCATTGGTCACTGCCGCTCATCTGATGTCAACGACCATAACGGAGATGATGCACTGACATACGTCAAGGCATATTCTTGATTCGATTATCGCGCAGCATTCTGCCTTTGTATTCTTTGCATGTGCATCCAAATGCACCTTCAAAAGTGCCTACGATGCATGGCGGACCAGCTGATAGAGCTATCCCATCAGAGGGGCCTGAGAACGGACACAAAATATATCCGCACACATGCCGCGCAAAACTAAAAGGTCATAATAATTCATTTCTTATAGTGATAGATAGTTGGTTAGATCCTCGCACTACTAGCACAATGGATGATAGCATGGACTGAGCCTGTGAAGTAGTATACTAAGGAAAACTCATCCGTAAGGCCTTGAATTTTTAAATGCGAATCAATGAGTAGTACACTGTCAATCCCCAGGGGCCCATACTACTCTCCCGTAAGCAGACTCCGATATTCCGTTTTTGATGCAATTCGACTCCATCAACTTCGTATAAAGACCCAGATTAGGAATTGGTCTGTGTACCAATGCCTAGTACGACCCTATATTACGAGAATTGTTCGCGTAGAACTTGTGCAAGAAAGGGAACATGGCGATGGCTGATAGAGGTGACGAATAGTGACGACGATAAAGAAATAAAGAAACCGAATTTTCAAGCCTATGCGGAAATCAGTCAAGAGTTATCGGATTGTCAATAGTGCCGAAAGATCCCCATGTTTGCAAACCAGATACCGGATTATTTAAAGAATAAAGATAACTTTCGCTGGACCCGGCGGTGGTGGAAAGGACACGACCGCCTGCAACTTCCGTAGCTTGTCCTGTAATTCGAGGATCCTGCACAGAGGTGCTGGACAAGGTAGGGGCGTGTGGAGGTCCTTGGTAACTGGATCTACCTAGTGGCTACGAAGAAAGATGAGGCATGTCCATATTTTTGTAACCGGAGAGAAGGCTTACATTGTTAATCAGCATAGATTGGCGCGCATGTGACAGGTTGAATCCGCTGCTAGTGCTTCCTATCTTTGAAGAAGATGCCTGCATACCCATAGATTGACATGCGAACAAAAACTGCGTGAACAGTACCACTTCTCTGTTGGCACTTACTTGTGCACCCTGAGATGTAGAGGGATCCAAGCCAATCTCCATGTCACTATCATCGGAAAGATGAGTGAGATCGATGACATCTGGATTCGCTCGAGCTTTCGCCTGTTCATTCCTTCGGAGCGGATTTCTCTTGTTATGTATTGGACCCCGCAGTGGTGATCCATTGACAACATGTTGTTTATGATGCGTACGATGCCATTTCGATCTGTAAGTAGATGTGAGCTGAAGTTAAAGATCAGCCGGAATCATTAAAGATGCACTGTACACACCTATACGTACCATACCTATCAAAGGCCCTGGCAGCGCGTTGGATCAAGGGCGTGAATTGTTTTCTGACATAATCTTTAAAAAGTTCACGACCAACATCAGCATGGTAAGTCGCCAACATTGTCTCAAATGCATCTCCAGATCGCTTAACATTGTCGTCATTATTATGGAAGCCTGCTTTACGCATGAGATGTGCGAAAGTTGAGTTTGCGACGAGAACCATGCGAATTTTCTGGTGCAGGAGGGAGATTCAAAGTGTTAGATATAAAGCGATTTGAGTCATGCTAACCGTATAAAAACCCGGATGTCTCTGAGGGCACGTATGGAGAAGTAATTCCGAGATATACGAACCGATAAGTGCATCCCCCAAGAATTCCAAACGTTGTTTCTCGGCTTCATTTCGAATAATTGCCTGCCAGATGTCCATTGGCAAATCAGGGAGTTCAAACAAGAAATCCGAGCTCTCAATTAAATCAACGACCATTCTTTGCATATAATCGCATCTAGGATCTGTGAATGGAAACAGCGGAGTTCGCATGAAGTTGAGATACCAGACTCCAGAGTGAACGTTTGGATTGTGAAGACGGTGAACAACCGTGAGAAGTAGATGGTCCGCCATTTTCAAGTCCCGGGACCACCCCGAGACTCAAAAAAGCAGTCCTGACCGAAACACGTGTTGTTAGTTTTGAACGCGATCGTGGTTCATTCTTAGGCTTGAGTCGAGCTTGACTGCCGCTGCCGTGTAATCCTTCTATGCCAGGCATACTCGCCTACAATACTAATCCATTATCACAATAGACGCCCGCTAATCTCAATATTCTATGGCATCTGCATTTGCTCAGTCTCGCCAGTTTCCAGCGCCTTCTTCGTCGACTCAGGACAATGACAACACAATCCGACAGGCGTCTGGCTCAAAGCCTGGCTCTGTCGATCTCCCAGCATTGCAAAATGCCAGTCGTATTCTCCTTGAACAACTCACTAAGGATGCTCAAATTATTCCTGATCTTGGAGAAACCTTGACTGCTTGTATGTTTCTTGCATTTGACTACTGTATTTTTGCTCATGTTTTATAGCCGGAAGCCAAGTTTCTTCCTCTTATAGCATATTTCCTGACGACATCAGGGTACCGTTTCAGAAGCGAAAGTTTGTTGGGATTCCAGATGGGCTATTCCAGTATTACGATAGTGAGTATTCAAGAAACTATACCATCCTATCCTCTTGTCTGAACAAAGGCAGGCGTGAACGTCACTTCGCACATGGGTTTAATGGCAGAAATTGAACGAGTTTGGATTTCTATCGACCATAAATTGTTTCTATGGGATTACAACGACGGGTAAGTCTATCTATCACCTTCTTTTGACAATTTGAGATGCATGGTTTATAGTCAAGAAATCGCTTCGTTCATGGACCAACCCGACGTCATCACTCACGTCGCCCTTGTCAAGCCAAAACAAGGGCTTTTTATTGATGAAATTACCTCCCTCCTCGTGATATGTACACCGATTTCTGTTCTTTTAATCGGAGTCGCCCATGAAAACCAAGTAGGCGTCGACGGTCGCTCACGAAAAGACATAAAACTTTATGCCACTGATCTCACTATTTCCACGGAAATTGAGATGTCTTCTGTGGTCGGAACGTCAGAAGGTAGAATCTTCATGTGTGGGCAACAGGATGGGAATTTGTACGAGTTCCATTACCAAGCCAAAGAATCTTGGTTTGGTAAAAGAGTCCAACTTGTAAATCATTCGGTTGGCGGAGTGCAGAGCCTTCTTCCTCGTTTTGCAGCATCGGGTACAGAGGGTGAGACTATATTTTCTGCCCTAATATATGTAGATATTCACGCTTCTTTCTTTCAAGAACGAATTGTTTCGATTGTTTCCGATAAAAAAAGAAATTGTTTCTACACACTCACTTCGCGGAATGCAATCTCAGTGTATACTCCTGCAGGCGACAAAGCAATTCAACACATACAGACGCTCTCGTCACTGTATAAAACTGCTCAAGAGAAGGCCCCTGGATCTCCTGCCCTGACACCACAAAGCTTCCAGATCGTCAACATACATGTGGTTGACCCATCGGAATCTCGAGCAGGCATCCAACTCATAGCACTTACGACCAATGGAGTTCGTCTTTATTTTGCACCTTCCATAGGTTATGGGTACTCTTTTAACTCTAATTCTGCCACTACAAGTTCATTGCGCCCATTGCAAATAGTTCATGTTCGGCTCCCCCCTTTAAACTTAATTCACCCGGACGAGCAAGCAAAATTATACCGCCCCACTAGCTCTACTTACGGCGGCCCTTCCATCCACCCACAACCAACCAGCCGCCCATATATTTGCTCTTCTCTCGACGATTCATGTTATGCAGACGGTTTAACTGTGGCAACTCAACCAGGAGACGTCGATGGTACAGATTATACTCTATGTTTGGCTCCTGATCTTACTCGAATTGGTAATATCGGACAACTCAACCTCCCTCAGCAACCTCAACAATCGCCATTTGGCTCAAATTACAATCAGTACAATAACCCCGGGGTCACAAATAGGCCTCCTCTAACCGAGTACGCAACATTGATAACGATACCTGGTAGAACGTGGGCTATGGCATCCATTACGAAGAAGCCCATAGAAACGCCCGCCGGGACACCTATGCCTTCGACTATCAACGAGCTTGCATCAGAATTCTCAGAATTCCCCAACCAGTTCATGCTTCTTACAAACGTTGGGTTGACCTTCTTAATGAAAAGACGTGCAGTGGATTACCTTAAAGCAGTGTTGGAGGAACTCCAGTCTGAAGGGAATGTGCAGCCAATCATTGAATTCCGAGATAGGCAGGTATTGTATCCATCATTAACTACAAGTCACTAACTTTTTTGCAGCTTCGGAAGGGATCAGACATGTTCTATGTTACTCGGTCTCGCTAGTGGTAACACATTCCTAGATCCGTTTGATGCGTCAAGATCAGGCACCATAAGCACTGTCAGTCCCGAGATTGCTGCTGTAGCTAAGCAAGCATTCTACGATTTCGGCGAACGACCTATATGGACTGAACGGGTTATGTATGGGACTGGTGAGAGTTGTGCTCTACTGGGTAACTGCGATACATACTTACTCCTTAATTATCATAGCTGAGAACAAGGGACTAACTATTTTTAGTGGCAGACGAGAAGGCTTCGCGCTATACTTTGCACGGCTTGTGCGACCATTCTGGAAAGCCAAATTGACGGTTCAGGGGTACGTGCCATCACAATCCATTCGTTTTATCACCATTACTAATATAACTCAAGACCTCTAGGAACTCAAGTGCTTAATGCCCCGGAAACAACTTTGGTGAACGTTCAGAAGAATCTCTATGCCTTGAAAGATTTCTTAGCACGCAACCCACATTTGTTCCATTCGTCGCCCAGCGAACCATCATCTACCAGAAGTCTTGTGACAGAACAAGAGGCGTGGAAGGTTAGTTGTTCGCATCTTTACCAATCTGTAAGAACTTATTTCTTTCTTTGCCAGGCGGAACAAAATTCGGTTTCCGAGCTTCAAAGCTTACTTTCAAGAACAATAGAAGCGTTGTCATTTGTACTGCTACTCAATGACTATCAACTTGGGGACTTGATATCCAAGTAACGTTATTTTCTTGTTCTCAGCGTTAAGTGATTATTTATGGTATACAAATAGGTGTGAAATCGATGTTCAAAAGCTAATCTCAGAGCAGACTTTTGAAGATCTTATAACCTCTCAACATGGTATGACGATATCAAGGGCCCTTGTCAACGTAGTCATCGATCAGCAGATAGGTCAACAGATCAGCGTGCGTGTTGTCACACAATCTTCGCAGATTTCCCTCAAAATTGTTTCTAGGTTGACACTATCAGTGAAGTTCTCCAGCATAGATGTGGTTCCTTCTGCAGTACAGATGATGTGATGCTATACAAGGTATGCTATTTATCATAACCACTCTCGTAAAACACTTCATTTCTAAAATTGTTGAAGGCCAAAGAGAACATCCGAAAGGCGGCAGAAACAAGAAATCCAGCAGAGCGACAAAAATACTTGGCGGAATCTTTACGGTAGGATTTGCACGCCGGGGATATCTCTCCTTTACTGACCTTCTCTGTAGGCTTTTTACAAAAGGCGCGAAAATTTTGGAATTCGAGAAACTCAGGGAAGTTGTTGGCGATTTCCAACAATTAGACTATGCTAAAGGTGAGTAACATTTGTATAAATCACTCCTTTCGACTAATTTTTCTGTAGGCGTTGTAAATCTCCCTTTGACCTGTGCACAAGTTCAAGACATCGACAAAGCTGGCTTGGAATACTGGCGAGCGGGAATCACGACCAACGAGCCGCGTTCTGAGCTTGCAAACCACAGACTGCAATGCTATGATCTCATCTTGGACTCTCTAACAGTTTTTGAGGACAAATGTAGCAAAGCACAACCTGCTGGTGCTGTTGGAGTGCCTTCTTTAGATGATCCCGAAACAGTACGCAGCCATGCATACGAACTTGCTTTCGCGAGCGAGGATGAAATGTTCCACTCTGTGCTTTACGATTGGCTAATAAGTAGAAATCTTGCAGACGACTTGCTGGAGGTAAGGCCGTTCGCATGAGCGTCTTTATTTTTGATTTAATTTTTGTTCGTAGATGAGGCCCCCTTTCCTAGAAGCCCACTTGAAACGCGAACCTTCAACTGTTCAAAAGTTCCAATTATTGTGGCAATTCTACGTCAAAAACGGCCAACCATTGCGGGCTGCTGAAGTACTGGGTGCTCTGGCTGAATCAACACAGTACGTTTGGTATGCCTCATTCTCACACTCGCTAACACTCCCGTAGCTTTGAGCTTCACCTCGAAGCTCGCCTTGAATATCTAACGCTCGCTGTAGCTAATGCGAAGTCCCATCCGATCTCGGCGGGTGGTCGTCATGAAACTGCAATAGCTTTCCTGACAGACTTAGAAGAGAGACTCGACGTTGCTCAAGTTCAACTGGAAGTTTACAATACGCTTCTTCCGCATGTCGATGACGATCCCGTTGTTGGTGAACGTATAAGCACGCTTTCAAAGCAGCTGTTTACTATGAACGATGTAAGGATTCTACACTGCTTCAAAAATTTAACTGTCTCAATGACTCTCGTCAGCTGTACCAAAAGTTTGCGGTACCATTTGACCTTCCAGCTATCAAGCTTCTTTGCTTGCATGTATCAGGACATTCGGATGATACCGTCTCGAAAGCTATCTGGAGCCAAATTTATGGAGAAAGTTAGTGCATTCTGTGATTTCGCATGACACTTGTGCTGACCCCCCGAGTAGTTTTACAGGAAACAGAAGATCCCAAAGATAGGGCAGATCTCATTTTGACGCGATTTGTTCCTTTAGGGCAGCGGTTTTATCCTTCGGAATGTGCATTCCCTTTGAGTGTGTTTCTTCCATCGCTTCATGTTATTCTATAGACTAACCGGTGTTCAATTTCTATGTAGGGCACATCACCACTCTGTTAATGCAATTCTTACTTGAAAATAAACAAATCCTTCCGGCTGGCTGGGCTGCCAGAGTTCTAGTTCAATGTGGTGTTCGCTTTTCTGAAATCTGGGATCTTTTCAACGAGATGTATGAATCTCATGTGCGTACCGCTCATCACGTGTGCCAGAGTTGCTTTCCTCACCCAGCTGTATTAGGTTCCTCCATTCAATGAGCAATCTAACGTACAAACAACGTCAACCGAGATCGCGATTCTTCTCACAGACTGGCTAACAGAAGCAACGCGACCACAAGCCAACGTTCTACGAGCAGAGTTTCCTGTCGGACGTGTTGATGCCGCGATTGATCAATATTTGGCAGAGTTGCAGTCTGGTCGCAACGAGACGAAAACTCTCTACGAGAATGCTAAGCGTCAATTACGCAAATACTGGTAAGCTGGACAACCCAGCGCCCTATTGTATGTGTGCCAAAACTGTAACCGTCCAATGAATGGCCTTCCCATTTATTCAGTAATAACAATTATTTACATTTCCAAAATACATATCTCCGAATCGTTCGGTGGACGTTGTCGTTGTACTAGTTCACTTCAAGAATGGCATCCTCTGCTCGTAGCAGGACCCTTTGGGTCAATCTTTGTGTTACTTGATAAACCTTAAAGAGGGCCCTAGAACAGGTGTCCGATGTCAAATGAGGTTTGTGATAAATACATCAAGTAGTACGGACCTTAGCGTTCCAACGACCAGAAGCCCAATGATAATCACCGCAGCAACATCCTGTGAGTTTCTATTCCTTCGATTGCGACTGCCTCTCCATCTTGCCATCCATTGAACAGGGGCAATGACCGGGGCAGTCAAGAACATCTGTACGACTGAAGTAGCACCAACAAGCGGTAGCCCGATGATAAATCGACGTATGAAGCTTTTAACGATGCCAGGTGGGGAATCTCCTTGTGGAATAATGGGCCCTCTGCTACGCGACGTGGAAGTTGCGTCATTGAAGACATCTCCTAAATCGCCGTCTCTGAGCACACGGAATGCAGCGCTGACCAAGTCGTGCGCAACGTCAAATGGATAATAAATGTAGAAGATGTTGGATGTAGGATGTTCCAGGAAGAAGGTCGTTATGTAAGAAGCAATCATGACAATCATCGTAAAGAGTAGACCGGACAAGCCACCAACAATTACTGGGAAATGAAAGTCAGCCAGCGCAAGAATAGAATAAAGGTAGAAAGATACCTGGGTTGGCAGCTAAACCTGCAATCCGTGTCCGGGCAAACCTGTATTGATATTTACATTGAGGGCAAGCAAAGAAAGCGCTTCTTGAGGCTGAGCTCTTCCTCCACTTCTCGAGGCATTGAACATGGACAAACTAATACAAGATGACTTCATTGGTATACTGACATACACAAACGTAAAGATATTTGACAAAACTCACACTGATAGAACCCTTGCAGAGACAGGGACGAATGAGGCGGCCGAGTTCTGGCTCTGCTTCTACACCATCGAAGCATATTCTGCATTGTTTTTCTTGTTCAGACATGAGGTAAGTGCGAGACTCGAGACGAGATGCAGGGAAGTCACAATGTCTGCTTACCGAAATTATGATTGCCGGTCCTTACAGAGCTCATGAAGTTCACAGGACCAACCGTTGGCCACACCTTTTCCAGTCTCCCGTTGAGACACTTTTTCAAGGCAATGAGCCAAGATGCAGGGAATACGCGACACCAGCTCAGATTTGCCGGTGTTGCAGCAGGCATGGGAAGTGGTGAGATTCAATAGCCTTCGTTTTCAGTCATCCCTCAATTTCTGACTCTCTTCTTGGCATATTTTTGAAAAGGTTTAACCAAAGTTGTCTTTTACATCCGACTCCGCAATTTTTTTCATTAAATACGCGTATTATACAGGTTGCCGTTGGTCATGGGTACGTGTACACCTTTTTTCTGAAAGGTATACGCGTATCTTTGCCAAAAGATGCAACCAGATTTCATCATCTCATCTCAGGCCCATAACACTCAAAACTTTCCTCAAGTTTCGATACGGTCAAAACCCGCATGCAATGTTCACCACCAGGCACTTACCGGGGTGCCTTGGATGTATTGACTAAGGTCGTTAGGCACGAGGTACTATCTTACAACTTACCTTCTTGTCGGGCTCGAAGTTGCATATTCTCATGTTATCTGAATGACAGGGAGTGCTTGCCTTGTACAAGGGCGCAACACCACCTGCTGTTGGCTGGGCAGCAATAGACTCTGTCCTACTTGGCTCTCTTCACAACTACCGCCTGTTTCTGCTAAGAAATGGGATGACAGAGATGTCGCCATCAGGCGTTCCTCGCCTCACGTTGTTGTCCCAAGGAATTGCAGGCCTTTTTGCAGGATGGACTAGGTAAATTTAGGAATATCTGTCCCCATTCCGCCGTCAGGGCTCTTCTATGCCCGAAATTATTTTCCTTGCCCAACAGCTGACTTCATTTCTTAACACAGTGCATTAGTCGCAACACCTGTGGAGTTACTAAAAGGTGAATTAAAATTTTGATGTTTGTATGTAAAATCCTGACTTCTGACATGTTCATAATAGTGAAGTTGCAACTCCAATCTCAGAAAGCCGCAGCAGATCGCCGTTTCAAAGGTCCCATAGATTGCGCTAAACAGGTCGTCCGTATTCAGGGCGTTAGTGGCCTGTGGTCGGGGTTTACCGGCAGCCTTGCTTTCAGAAGCAACTTCTTCTGCATGTTTCTATCTTTTGAGGTGCGTTTGTTTTCTTAATACCCTAAAAACCAAGATTTTTTCTTTGACCGGACCCGACCAAAGGCGTTGATGCGTGCTTTTTCACGCCTTGCAGGGACACCATACGAGGTATCTTAGCTGAATACAATAATGGGGTTAGTCTAGTTTCTTACTATTAAACGGCAGATAAGCACTGGCGCTGCAAATTTCTTGTCCGGTGGTCTCGGTTCATTTGCGTTTTGGGCCATGGCTATCCCGTTTGACAACATTAAAAAGTACGTGAAAATGTCTCCAACTCTTCTCAATGGCCCTGACGTTATCCTAAAAAAACATAGCCGAATGATGGCATATCCCTACCCTAAACCTTATCCTCGACCTTCAGCATCCCTGCAAGTTACGTTGAAGCGCCCATCTTTCTATCGTGTCGCTCGCAATATCGTCATTCAAGACGGAGTGGCCGGATTCTTCCGAGGCTTGACGCCATGCTTTTTGCGTGCCTTTCCTGTGAATGCTTCAGCGCTGTTTGTGTATGAAGGAACAATGCGCGTTCTAGGTGCAGAACAGGTAAGACTTTCTAGATTTTCATCAGCAGGATGAGTTCTCTGATCTCAAGTACGACCCTGAACAGACACGCGTTTAAGGTTTTGATTGTGTATCGTATGAGTCTAAAAAGTTTTACATACATTCTCTTATTCGCTTTCCTGTTTAGTTCAATTATATTTTGCGATGCTAATCATGCCATGCTTCACATGTCGAGACCTCGTGTCCATGTCTCCTTTTGGGGAGTGACATACCAAATAGAGACAACTTATTTTTACTTTTTGCAGATCTTTTCTTAGACCGAGATTATTATTATTACAGATTATCTTGAATTATCTTCATGAGACCTCCCCAAAGAAATTGACGAGTTGTAAATATACATTTATTCATTATGTGTGATTACAAGTGCGGTATATAGTCGTGAAAGCGAGTGTCAGGATCCAAACCAAGAAAAAAGTTTCGGGAGAAGAATTAAGAGTTTACGAGAACGGTACCGACACCCTAGATTTTATCAAAGATAACAACGGGAAAATGTGCTTGGCGGAAGAACACAGGGCCAATTACCGCTCGCAATCGAGGCTTCCCATGCAGCGGCGTCGGAGCGGTAAAGGTCCAATGCTGCTCGGGCGTTCTCAACCTACACGGATGGTGACATCAGATATTGCTCATCTCGGGCAGGTGATCTCTCAACTCACTGGATGAATCTGTCCTTCTTGGCAACGCCTTGACATGAGCTGCCACGCTAGGGTTTGTAGGCCGATGGCTTGGTGTGGAGAGCGCAGGGCATTGCGGAAGGGCTGTTTTGATGTTGAATTTTTTAACAACCGGTAATCTTTGAAGAAAGGAAGAGACCACGAACCTGATATAGAGCCACGTCCCGGGTATCGATAGCGGGGTGGGGTAAGCCAAGGACTGGCAAAAAATAAATTGAATAAGATCACTCCATTTAGGACTTGATGCTGAATGACATACCAGCGAGATCGTTCCACAGACTATGCCCAACGAGAATTTTGCCTCTGAAGAAACTGGAAACATAATTCTGGATCATGGCAAACGACCAAGCCTCCGCTACAGCGAACAAGTCTGCCATTGAGATATATCGTTCAGTTCCATGCAAGGAATGCACTAACAGGAAGTTAAATGGGCAGCAGTTATGCCTGTCGTCACTGTACGATAATCCGTCACCTAAGATGTGGTTAAGCACAAAGGTATACTGGCGACAAATTCATTTATACTGACCGTAGTGGTAGGGACGACATACTTGTCAAAAACCGTGTTGCCACGATAATCGACTATGGCAATACGTCTAAGGAAATATACGTGAACGTTTTTTTCTTCGAGAAATGGTAAAGAGGCATACGCCAACAAATGGGTGGTGCCACCAGGACCGACGCCGACATTGGTGCAGGAAATGGCGAGGAAAGAGTCGAGGGATGGAGCCATTGAGAGAAGATATAAATTGGATGCAAGGTATTGGGATAAAATCGAGCATTTCGGTCTGGCTTATGAGGATTTTGAGCATCACGTATGTATGTAGAATCAATCTGGTACAATAGGCTCTTGAATGCTGGTCTGCGTGACTGAAAATGAGTTTACCGACAGGGTAGAACGTACTATGACATGTTGGGAAGTGGTGGAAAGGGATTTTGGAGCATGCCGCGCGAGATGACACCAAGTAAACGACAAGTTTGAATATCGGATACCGACGGCGAGAGACACAGTGACACGCTGGGAGGACTTGGAATGATTACAGATGGCTCTGGAGATCACTCAAGTGCGATCGACGTCCGGTGCAATCGTGCGTCCACTCAAGCGACCCAGCAGGGTGCGCGCCTCCCTGGCAGAAAGGCACCACTAAAGATGATGAGTTAGCATCGAACAATTTAATTTGGCCTCTCAGTTACCTTCTTCACTGCACGGATCACGAAATGAGCGGAGTTCTCGATGAATCCTGTAGATAAAAAAATAAGCAGAAGGATCTCTTAGACTTTTTTCGACATTTCCCAAGGTCACCGTTCTTTCAGGCTGCATTTGCGACAGGGCCACTGACCAAAATCCCGGAGAAAGAAACCTCGAACATCCAAGTTGGTCTCGTATGAAGCTAACCAGCTTCTAGTGCCCAAGAAAGAGCCTTTTAATCAGTGCGGATATGAGTCAATGGTTATAGAAGTACAGCGGTGACGGCTGATCGTGTATTGACAGCGAACTTTCTCTCTCGTCAATCTACCGGATTACTTAGATTTCTCAGACTCCTAAAGTCCCGAAAGCCTTGGAAAAAAACTAACCGCCACGTAAGGATTTCGATGACAGCGTGAAGCTCGTTATCTACTTACTACTACCCCAAAGCCTAGGGGATTCACGCTCACGCTCACGATTACTCATCTCCTTGATAAACGGAGAGAAAACAGACTGCCTTGATTGGCGCTCAAATCCATGGTTGTCGAAATTTCTTTTGAGTGTGACTTGGTCAGAACCAGATCTATGAGTTCAAGTCGTAATAAATTAGCGGATCTTGATTCCCAAAAAAAGATATCGCAAAGTGGAGTGAAAATTACGCCGAATATTACTATCAACGAAGCGCTAATGTTGCAGATGACGCAAAACCGCCCGATAATCATTTCCGAGAGTTTATAGCATAAATGTTCAATTGCCTACTTGGGAATGGCCAGGACTAAGGCCCCTGCTGTCTTCAGGATTAAGCAACCTGCGACAAACGAGGCAGTGCCAGCGCTCTTTTCTCTCTCTTCAGGCGCAACAAGGTTTTCTTTCGACGTATCCTCGCCCTGAGCCGGAGCCATGAGCGAGCTTCCCTCCCACTCCTTAGAAATGCTCCTGTTAGCGGTGGTCGAAATCCTAACGGTGCGTCGATTCGGTTCATATCCGTCCCCGTGCTTGCGTGTTCTTGGAACAGGTAGTGCTTGTTATCAGCTTTCTGGCTGGTATTTATCCAAGATACTACATCCATACGACCTTGTTTGAGCGCGCATTGTATTATCCGTCGTCGTACACGCATGTCTTCAATAGTATCTCCCCAGTTTTTTCGAAAGGAAAGTAAGAGGTTCCACGCAACGGACCCGCAATATTTGGCGCGTAGGACTGGTCCAAGGAGGAGGTATAACGTTCGTGCGTTAGGCTGCAATAAAGGATGCAACTTCAAAAGGGCAAATAAGCGCTTTCGCATATCATAAAACTTGGGTAAACCATTTTTAGCGGTTGAAGATATCATGTGAAGGTGAATGATATCGAGACATCCAGAGGTAGCTCTGGGGGTTATAGTCCGTGGCATTGCCTTGAAGTAAGCCTTAATGAGATCTGCAGCACGGTCTCCGCTTCCTGTGCGAATGAGTAATTTCACAACACAGTATATAGCGTAGGGTGATGACTTCGCCAATGTCGGCACAGAAGTTGGTGCGTAAGTCATTAACAGTGACCGACGGGTTTGTAGGATTTCAGGGCCCTCGACGACTCTCCCATAGCATACTCTAATGGTATCCCCATGCTTGTCATAGATACGTTGCCTCGATAGCCGAGAACTCGGTGGACGACATAGTTCGAGCCATATCTTGTAAGGAAGCTGAGAGCGGTCATCACTGTCCCTCGGAAACTGGTCGTTCTTGATAAGTTTGTTCACATACGTCCAGGCATGCTTCCAATAGCCTCTATCGACGAAGTATCGAACCTCTAGTTTGTAAGTCTCCAAGTCTTTCGGGATCGTGGCTTCGCGCATGAGGACCAAAAGGCGGTTGACAACGCCATAAGCTCGATATCGCAGCGCTACACGAATAAGTAGGTTGTAAGTCCGCGCTGAATGCAGGTCCGGGTATAGATCGTGGTAATCAAGTAACACAGGCAACCTCGTTGTAGGTTTACGCACGTAGATGAGATGAAGCAAATTAGAATACAGTTCATCGCGACTTTGGGGCGGAGAGGGCACTGCCGTATAAGAGGTTATTGAGCTCAAAGAGCGATGGTCATTGCGCCGAGGGGTGTAACCTCTGGAAGAATATTTGCCAAAGTGATCTTCTTTCGCCGCTGTTCGAGGAGATGAGCCCGTATGAGTAGATACGAGTTGTTCTTGTATTTCTGGTCCGGAAGAGGTAAAATTCGATGCTTTCCCTTTTGCCTTCTTTTGGGGGCCAACCCGGGTGGGTGGTCTCCTAGCTTCATCCAGCCTTGACTGTTTGCCGTTTTGAGGGAGCTTGTTCACTTCCGTAACCATGGACTGGCGTGCCATTTTATCGTTTCCAGTCCTATCGAGCAATTGGCTTACATTCTGCCATAAACAATGTACAAAGAGGCTTACTGCGAACGAGATGGACCGGGTCGGCACTGATTTGGCGCATTCACGACTTTAGGATCGTATTGGTGCGGCGCAAACGTTCGCAAAGCGCGTTTTCCAGCATTGTTCGTCGTTGAATGTTCTGTTACACGTCGAGACCACGCTCGACCGGCGGCAAGTTGCAGAGTGGAGGCGAAGGAAAGTGAGGTGGCAAAAGTGGCCTCGGGAGTGGTCGGAAAGGGAAGCAGGCGAAGGGCGCGAAAGGGCATGCATGGGAATGAGTATGCTGCCCTATTACTGCCAATGTATTTCTGAGACGAATTCTGCCTCACAGTTCAACAACGGTCAAGCCAGCTAGCAGCGCTAAACTTTTTTTCTCTGCGAAGTTCGTGTAGACACGTGTTTATTTCCGATGCCCATCACTTTTGATCCCCTCACGATTTCATTCAATGATCACATTGCATAACTTGGGTATTGTACAAAGGTTGTCCTTTTCAAATAAGTACTATCGCCAATAGAGGGCCCTGCAAAGCTAGTTCTAATGAGACAAGCGAGGATGCTAGTTATGCTGATAATTATGCTTCAGAAGCAGATTGCGGTGTTCATGGATAGAAATGCATTTTCAAAGTTCGTCCATGGAATGCTGAGGTATCCTGCCCACCAGCCATCCCACCTTCGACACCCAACTATCTCGAATTCTTCTCATGTCTTCGGATACTCCAGTCGCTTTGGATTCCGCCAGCTCGTCCAGCGTACGTTCCCAATTCCTCACAGTCTCACTTCCAAACATACCCCCTTGCCGATTAACCAGGTCATCGATTTTGTCAACCCATGTCTTCCACTCCTGAGAAAGACGATGCATAATCATCGGGGCCAGTTCGCTTAGAGTAAGCGGTGGTTGTTGCAAAATTTGGCTAGTCACTGCAGAAAGGAAAAGAAAAGTTTCGGAAGGATGAAATTTATCGTTGTGTAAAGTGTGTATTGTCGACGCCGAATTCGACCCCGATGGAGTGTTTGTAGATTGTTCAGGTGGTTCAATGCAAGAGAAATACGGGAAGTACGACATGCATGCCGATACATATTCCGAGATGTGTGGCCTCAGCCGCGAGATTACATACGAATCACGCATTGCAGGCTGAGCCTGAGGTTGGGGTGCGCTGCTAGTTGAACCAAAGGAATGAGAAATTTGTGTAAAACTTGGTGTATTGGAATATGGGTAGGCTTCGCGAAGTTTCTTGGCAGATTGTGCCAATGCCTGGACGGCAACCTCAAGCGTTGGTCGAGGAATTAAGGGGATTATTGTTGACTTGAGGGAAGGTTGTGCTTGGATCAGGGAGGATAGGAGGGGTAAGAGTGATTGAGGAGGTAAACTTGCTGCGAACAAGGATATCAGTTGAAAGCGTGCACTGAACAAACAATTATAAGGACCGACCTAATAACACACCAACATCAACATCGTCGTCTTCGGAGCTACCATGAGCTTTGTTCCCTTTACTATTCCCACCATCTTTCGAGGAGGTAGACTCGGAAATATTTACAACACGTGCGCGTTTGGGAGGAGCACGCTTGAGTCGTTCGGGAGTCGGGCTTCTGTCCATTGATTCATCTCTTGAGATTGAATGTCTGGCATTCTCAGACTCGTCTTCCACATCATGTCTCCTTTTCTGAGGCCTTGTGGATGCCGATTGTGTGACAGAAGACGCTAGCTGATGAAATGCGGCAGGATTTGTGTGGCCTGGAGTAGTGGCAGATCCCCAGGCTGCTGAACTCATGGATATTGGATTAGATGTACCAAGAGCGAATCCGAACCCAAATGATGAAGTCGAATGGGAGGTTGGCCTTGAATGAAAGTCTAAGTGTGGGTGGAGAACATTTGCCATCATGAAAGTCGTAATGCTGAAAGTGAATGAAGAGAAAGAGAAGAGCTTATTAGCGGCTAGTTTGTCACAAATCCACTTAAAGTAATGGTTACGCTTTTGTCACATCGCGAAGGGCCGCGTAAAGTCATGTGATATTTAATTTATGGCCTGCCCTAAAATGTGTACACAAAACGGGCATCGTTTTTTTCTTCGCTGGTGTCTCCTTCTTCTCGGCTCTCCAATGGCGACGCCTTCGGGACCTGCAATGGTGAGTCTTTAGCTTCATCTCCCTTTATCTTCGAAAGACGAGAAAAATATGAATCGCTACTTCGAGGTCAATCAGACCGATGAATGTTATTTATATACCCAAATTTCTGACATTCGTCGTCTGTTTACATTTTCGAAGATTTCTGACATATTTCTTTGCTAACAGGCTTCTGTTTTCTGAAGATATCTATCATGTGAGTTTCATTTCATTTCTCCTCTACATGATCGAATAAAATAGAAGTCAAGCACTGAACCCAGTCCAAAGGACCAGGGGATGTTGATTATCCATGCTAATACTGATTCTCTTTTCTATTCTCACCGCATTAACTCTGTTACTGACTGTACCTTCCTTCAGGTTGTCTTTACACCTGATGTCTTGCTTACATATGTCAATGCCAAGTTGTTACGCTAAAAAGTCTGATACTTGAACTCAACTACATGTGTGAATAAAGTATCCTATGCGATGTGTGTCTTATCTAGAAATTGCTAGGGATATTCCCAAAAAATGTTTAACAACCAGAGAATGCCCAACAAAAGAATAATCCTTGTATTTAATTGCCATACCCAACTGTAAGTTGGAAGGAAATCAAAACGTCCTGAAGGTTGAGTTGCGTTTCCTGACGCCAGACGTTCTACCCAATGCGCTGGTCTTATGGGAGTATCAGGTTCTACGATTGAAGGTTCCTGGTCCTCGGTTTTTGAAGACGGTTTGTTAGGAAGCAACATCGTTACTTCTTGACCTTCCTCTATCAAGTCCTCGAGATGAATGCTGTCAGTTGCTGCGGACGCCGTTACCGGCAACGGCAGTTCTCTCGTTCTCATACCACATATCGTCTTGGTAAGCTCCCCGCCAGCATAAGAAATGCGGTCGCAGCAATAGAGGAACATAACGGTGGTGACGACAAAGTTGATAGGTCTCCACTGAGTGCCGGGGATGACCAGTAGGACACCCTTGCTGTCGCCAGCCAACCAGAAATGGTACTGCACAACAAATAACTCTAGAGAGCATTTCCCCGCAAAAATGAATGCTTGAGATGAGCTTGACCTCAACACAACATTGGCATTACGGAGGATGACGAAGGAAAGCACGGGGAGGAATGAGATGTATGGGTGCCAAAGGTTGTATGCGAATTTTGACTCTTGATAGAAGGCAAAAACAAAGTACCACAGGGTTACCAGACCCGATATCACTATAGATCCTTTGGTTATCGTTGGCCATTGAGGATGATCTGTAAGATGGTATTCCCGAACATTTGCCGAGACAACTGCTGTTAACATTCCTACAAAAACGATGCCAATGTCGAGATTGACTCGAAATGCCCATTCCCGAGCGGACCAGTGGATGGCACAGAAACGATGCAGGATTTCGAACAACGCTTCCAGTAACCAGCTTTCGTTCATGAACCATTTCATCAATGCCGTCGAAAGTGCAATTTTAAGCACTAACAAAGGTGTACGGTCGTTGAATCGAGCACCTACCACCATCGTTAAATAGATGACGATGTACCACATTGACACAAGAGGGGTGAAGTAGTAGGATATGTAGTCCGTGTTCATTGTATAGGCCAAAAGAATCGTGAATAGATTCAACCGAATAAGAACCTGCGTTAAAATGAGTAAAGTAATATGTGGTGGTCATTAGGAAGGCTGAACTGGCCTGCAGAATGCGAAGTAAACCGAAATCGGCCTTCCGTAGATAAAATGTCGTATGGCCATAACCAGTCATGAAAAGGTATGATGCGACTAACATTCTGATTGGGTTGTAGATTCCAGAAACTTGCGATCCGTGTAGATAATGATAGATAAGTATGGTGACTTTCACCGAGTTGAGTAAGCAATGCGGTTGAAATATCTGAAGGTGTTTGTATAGGTAACTTACTTTGCATCCAACCTTTCCACTCGTCAGTTTGATCACGGTTAAGAAACCCCGCATCTGTTTCTCTACGCTTCACTGTAGCCAGTCCAATAGCAAAAGATAAAAAGCACAAAAAAGCGAATGTCCAAGGATCGAAATGTTTATGTTCCTTCAGCCAAAAAGTTGTTCGGTCAGCCAAAAATATGAGAGCAATAGAAATGCTGATTATTATAGGAGGAAGTGCTCTAGCGTCGTGTAGCAGAAGAGATATGCTTCCTAGACCTGGAATCAGCATCATAAATATTTTTTGTCAATCACAAACGGAATCACGTACCTCCTCTTAAGATTGTATACGAAAGATAAGGGCCTAGTAAAATCACAAAGGCGAGAAAGATGGACTGCAAGATAGATGGCACTGGGTATCGATTACAACAAGTCTTGTTCATTGGAAATGACTTGGACAAGGCGTCATTGCAACGAAGGTTTAAAAGAATCTGGGCTTGGGCTTTGATTACTGAATCAGAGTAGTGTAGGCCATCTTCAGTCAACGAATCGTCCAGCATCTTATTGAAAACGAGAGGCAACGCTACTTCGCGAACAGCAGGTGATAGCGGAGGCTGTGGCCTTGAGAATTCGTCCGGAGGATTTATTCGATGGTATAAGTCTGAGTTCATGGCATCTATATCTGAGAGATGCATCATAGATGCTCTGTCTGCAGACAGCTTTTCAGGGATGATTTGTTCCACCGGAAGAATAACAATTTTGTCTGCTGGCTTTGGATGAGTCGCCAAAAGTTCGAATATACGCTCCATGTTACCCTCCCAAGTCGTTATTCCACCTGAAGTGTTTGAATATCGCAAGTGCCATAGTCCAGAGCCAAGTACAATCAGAGCAGGATGGGAAAGATCTGTCGACCGAGTGGCAGAGGCTTCCGATAAGATCCACTCCGTATAAGAACTATTGAGGAAAGGATCCCATGCGAAGGTCAAATTTGTGCCAAACTTTGTAGATAGTGTATGGTCTGCGTGTTTCTTCGCGTTGTCTACGGGAGCAAGTGGCAAACTGCTGTCCAGCAAATTGGCGGTTTGAAAGAATAACTTTCTGACAACAGAATCCCCAATGAAAATGACCTCCTTGGATTGCAGACAACTGCTGGCGTCTTCTTCGGAGTATGAATATAACATACAACCTGAAATTGGAAATTCATGACGGATGAGAACAAGGCTCGAATGAAGGGATGTCGAACGAGTGACTGACCATCAGGTTGCCATTTTTGATGATCAGATCCTAACCAACTTCCGTCATTGAGCAAAACTCGACACAACATAGGATCCGACCACCCTGTCAAATTCGCTCAGTCAAAGGATTCCCAAAGGGCGAGAAACTTTATTGTTCACCATAGACGAGAAGATGAACCAATCCCGAAAGCAACGCTAAAAGGATGGAGAAAGCCCCTAAAAAGTGTGGCCATGCAGGGTTGAGAGTAGATTTGAATGGCAAGGCCCTTGGGGCCATTGAAGATGAAGAAAAGAAAAGGTGGGGATGGTTGATGATTGGGTACTTGAACCAGTCGTTGCTAGACGAACTGTAGGTGAAAGGCCCAGTAAAAGGCAATACAAGGTTGACCTTTTAGATATGGGCAAGTCCTCGTTACGAAGGCGGTAGTATGAAGTCAATCAACGCGTACTCAGTGAATTCGTGTCGCAGGGAACTCAGCATGCATGTCGTTGCATTTTTATCAAGTGGTGCCTTTCAACCATGTAAACGCGGTTGTGCATATATGGGAAATTCGGTATGTAAAAATACACGCACTCACGTCACACGAAGAAGAATGATTGATAGTGGGAACCTGTAAAAAAGGGTAATAATTATATATAGGTACATCCGGTGCGACAATTGTAAGAAGGCTAGGTAGTATAAATGTAGTATGGGATCCTAGCAAGGTCATGTAGTCCGTGGAAAGTCTAGATATGTTCGAATTAAGTATTTTCCATGCAGAGCCTTAACAACACTCCATGCCACCTGGGCATCAAGGAGGGAAATTAAGATAATCCAGTTCTGTAGGAGTAGATTAGTTCCCATGACTGTGGAACACCGACAGTATCTTACCCTTGACAATGATTATTTGCGGACGAGGGTATACAAGACAGGTATCTGCATCCCTTGCATGCTGTTGAACGAGTCAGTTTCTTAGTGGCGGAATGAAAAATAAAACCATCTAACCAGCATATGGATCTGAGGTATAGAAATTCCTTGTGAGGACGACGAATAACAGCACAGCGAGGGGGATCGCGGCCAAGCGGAAGATCCACATAGTAAGCTTATGCCGTCTCGACACACTTATTACTGGATAGAAGACAGTTCCTACTAAGAGACCCATAGCAAATCCTCCGAGATGGGCTGAGTGAAACCTGGTTAATAATAACAGGAAAGATTGTTCAGGCAATAGGACACACCAAAGTTATCAACATCTGATAAATTGTGTTTTCATTAAGTCTGGTCATATGGTCACTAAGATTTTGAGACGCACAAGGAATATATCCAATTGCAACACCAATTATCAACTCAATGCTCATGAAGATGAGCTAGGAAATAGTTCAGCAAAAGTTTCTAGTACAAGTTGTATCGTGCTCACCTTTCTAACAGGTCGATACTGATATTGCCAATGCGCGAATAAATCCACCCATGTCACCTGAAAAATTCGTTGTTAAAAAAATCCATGATTTTTACTGTAGAATGCATACCGCCACTGTGCCGAAAATAGCACCACTAGCCCCCACCGAAGGGACGCCTACCAAGGAGAAGTTCCCTCCAAGAACATTACTACGCGATGAAGCGGTGTTAGAAACATGATTAATGCCAATGAATGTGAGTTAAACGAACCCAAAAATTCCTGCCGCAAAATATGTTATAATAAAGCCACCAGACCCCATCTCCCGCTCAATCTATATTTTCTCATTAAGTCAGCTAGCAAGGAATTCAAGAAGTCAACATGCCTGAGCAGATACGGTCAACTGTGCCAACATGTTCAAGAGAATATGGATAATGCCGGCGTGTAAAAATATCGCCGTAATAAATCTGCTTCTATTTTCAAGCTGTGCAATAATTCGAATGATGCCCCGGAAGCTTACCTGAACCATTGGTCTGGAACTTTGTCATGGAAGCCTAGAAATCAGTTCAACAGTCAACAAAACTGCGCTTGATGATACAGATGCGAGATGCCATATACCACCAAAGCCACATAGATCTTCGACGGTACAGATTTCAGTGGCAGGATTAGCAGTATTGTTCATGCCTAAATATCAACTTCAGATTTTCTTGTCTAGAGGTCGCATAACACAAAGTTTTACGTACATCCAAGAAGAGTTGTTGGAGGGACTTGAGTAACAAATTTCATGCATGGCGGGAACCGTGCACCAATGTGTACAAGTGCGCTTGAAGACGGGCCTAGCATCGGATTGACAACAGGCTACGTAAAATCACAGAGTAAGTAGCTTGCACAGCATGATTGAAATCGAAATTCAAACTTGCCTTGAAAGACAACGGACTTCCCTGCTGTCGTGAATTGAGAATGAGTTCGTAGATAAACACACCGAGCATGGCTATGGTTAAGCCATATACTGCACATAGAACATAAATACCCAAAACAATTAGCACACCTTACGCAGAACATTTGCTTACCCACAAACGGATGCTTTTGTCGCCCTATACCGCGCTTTTTGTCTTGTATCCTTTGCTCTAACGGGTATCTTGCACTCGCAAAGAATCGGGTAAATGAGTTGCCTTTTCCTTCCATATCGTTCTGTGATTTTGGCTCAGCGTATTCTGAGCGAGGAAAAAGAATGGTAAGTGTACCGTCGAATTGGCGACATGTCGCGTCTCTTAACGCTAATCACGCACCTAAATCGTTGAACTGAGTTTTTCTCCTCTGAGTGACGTTACGAACGAGTGGTGCGGCAGGATCGTCTGCAGTTTGCCCATTAAAGTTGTGTTCATTGAGGTCGTTGTCGGGATATCCGTTAGTGGATGTTGATGATGCCATTGCTCCTCGATTATTTCCAACATTTGCAGGGTCATACGCATACCCTGGAGTATCGTAGTATTCATCTGAATACCTTCTCTTTTCAAATTCGCGCTCAGTCGCACTGAACCTTGTAGGCGACCCGGCCCCAGCATTGTGAGTTGGGTCCTGGGTATCCGAAAGCTGATATCTTGTAGTCATAACACGTGGGATTCAACGGAGAGAACAGAGAGGGCCAACAGAAAGTTTTGGTACGTCGTGGAAGGTTAAAGTTACAGAGTGTTGACAAGCATGAGTTCAAGGAGGCAGTATTATAAGTAGCTGTAGGAGGCTGTACTAATGCCAGTAACCAGATTAGGAAGGCCACTGCGCATGGCGGCAACTTTCACCCTACAACCGTTGCACTGACATTGTCCTAGCGCTGCATTGGCGTTCCCAGCGGAGATAGTACAAAAAACTTCTGCGTTAACATGGCAATATTACTATTGATTTTGGATAACCTTCCAGAGGCCACTGGAATCTGCCCGCTTGTCAATGGTGGAAGGAATACGCTGCAACATGATCCAATGTTAAAGAATATGTTTATTTAAAAACCTATAGAAAACGCGAATAACTAGTGTCGATATAAGCCAAAACAATGAATGACGCAGTCAAATAGCATCTATAGTGTACAATCATATATACCAGTTATATGGGACAGATATGAAAAATATTGTTCAGGAAATGCCGAAGGATGTGTCAATAGGCGTCGTTTCGCCCATGCTCGGTCTGCCCTTCGCTCTTCCAGACGGTTTTCTTGTGAGAGGAGTAGTGTGAGTGTTGATCTTTATAGTCGGTTCAAAGCCTTCGACATCGTCCTGCGCGTAAGATAATGCAGAGCCATCGCTATCCTCTTCATAGTCGGGAGCGACAGGGCGACCCCAGCGAGAAGCGGATCGTATTCCATCCACCCATTGTAAAACATGTGCTCCCACTTCGCGCACTCTTCGATTTCTGGAGACCCAAGAAAATGAATTCACAGCATTGCTTGACGCTAAGCTCTTATCAGAATTTGACGAAAAGCTTTGCCTAGAAGTCCGTTTGTTTTCTTCGAATACGATTTTCTTCGCGGGTAGAGCAGCCAATAGTTTGGGATCGGTAGGGAAGAGTAGAGGAAGCATATGTCTAGAATCCAATAGTTCACCAAGAGCTTGTGATGGGCGGACTGGCTCCCATAATGATATGTCCATCGTTTTGTCAAAAAGGACGTCTATGCTTTGCTGGGCGTGCGTAGATTCCGAGACGGAAGGGGCTACGGAAGGAGTCTGACCAGAGATGCTGGCGGCATCGTTGGTCAAGGAAGATACGCTTCCTTCCCGTTCTCGCTCTCGTTCAGAAATCTTGACAGATATGAGTTGTTGCACTGTAATTATGTGGATGCACATGACACACCTCTTTTCTCATTGCTTCCACGCCGAGTTTTACTCGATGTCTCTCCCAGTCTTTTTGCAGTTGTGTAAGGTACTGAATGCACTCTTCGGTCATCCGGCCTTCGTTGACCTCATACTTGTAGTCCCGAACTGCACGACGCATCTAGCAGAAGTTGAGCCTAATCTCAAATACAAGGAATGCCGGCTTTACCTGCAAAGGATTCATATTCTTCATGTGTTGAATAGTGGCGACAAGATCTGGGAACTCTGCAATTGATGACAAGCGCTGTATATATTCAGTAAAGTAAAAGTACATCCTGTCGGGCGTTGAACACTACCTGAAGCCATTTGAGGAGATCTCGGACAGGTGCAAAGTGCATTTGTATACCAGGAGGAATGCCGATCTCTTCTATCCAATCTTCAATGACGGTTAAGTTCATGCTTATTTGAACTGCACGCGACCTAGCTATATGATTAAAATGCTGATTCGTGACTAGAGGGAATTCAAGCACCTGCAGAGATACTTTTTGCGCGTGATGACGCGGTTGAATATTTCACCTACTCTTGTCAGAACTTGTCGGAAAAAAATTGCCTATACTCACATGATGTCCAATACATGACCTGCGACCATAATTGTGTGATAATGGCTGGATTAATGTCCGATAGAATCAGGAATACGTGAAGAGATGTTAGAAATGCAGATAAATCCCCTGGGGATGATGATGCGACAGAATCCTGGAAAAGAGCCGATAAAGGAGTGGCCGATGACTGGCCTCGAGCACGAGTAATAGTGTGTCTTAATGATGAAAAGCTTCGGGAAGTCGAGGAGGAGACTGTGGACTGACTCTGAGATGGTGTAAGCGGTCGTAAGGGACTGGTAGGTGAAGATGGAACATTGCTTCGGCCTGCAGGTGATGGTGGAGGGGCTTGTTTACGCTTGCCTGAAAAAGGACGAAGGAATGACCATTCAGACTCGAACTGTACAGATTCCAATTCTGAACCTGATGGTGTAAATGATAAAATAGAAGTGTCCAGTAACTGATCTATCCGTCTTTCCGCATATCGAATAATAAAAACTAAGCATGAAAATTTAATTTGAATTAGAAAATAGCTTCAGGAGTGACTGAACTTACCAAACACAGAATTGATTACCTCTTCGATAACGTCGAACGAGCCCAGCATTTCACATGCCTCATTTATAGAGGCATCGCACTGTAAAAGATGTAGCCATAATGTGCAGTTGTATAACCAAAAAACCAAGCATGAAAGATCTTCGGCTCGAGCCTATTGTTACGTCGTAAATGAATAATGGCGCCTGATGTATAAAAAAGACATACAAAGAAAGCATCTTCTATAGCATCTGTGGCGCCGATGATGAGGTCTTCCAGCCATGTGTGATCGCAATTCAAAGCAGCAAATCTAGCGAGCATATATAGTGTGTTAGCAGGTGTAGCATCCTTAAAGGTAGGTCGGTAATTTGTGATAAGAGATTCAAAGATTTGGGCGAGTAAGGGAGGGGAGAAAACCAGCATGTTCGAATAATCCGGCCGAGGAGTCTATAAGCTTTGTTTTGAGTGGTCGAGTCTACAGATGATGCATATTGACTGACATATACATCCTCGTCCGCTTCTTCATCTTCATCAGAGTCGGAGTCTGCCTCGAAATTCTCTGAATCCTTCCCCCACCACTCCAAGTTCACCCCTAATATTCTTCCAACATCTTCACAGATTGCCTTCTTTTTTCCGACCTTCTTCTGCCGTTGTTCCAGTGCTCTCCGTCTCTCTTCCATTCGGCCTCCCGTCCAGCCTTCACCACGCATCCATTCCTCTAACAGAAGTGCGATATCTTCCTTGCCAGGTAACGTTGAGTGTGCTGTCACGATATCGAGTGGTGTTAACTTGCGCTCAGTCAAGGCAAATGGGGAGCAACCATGGGTCATTAGATATGAGACCAACGTAGGTGGGGCAAGGATCGCGGCATAATGAAGCGGAGTCCAACCCGCTTGAAAGAGATGAGTATTTGAGCACAGTACACACGGGAAGAGCATGGTACACACTTACCTTTGTCTGCTTCTATGTCTGCTCCTTGTGAAACCAAGAGGCGTACACATTCTTCTCGCTCTACGTCGCGATCAGACTCGCCACCGAAGCCACAGATAGCTAGACTGATCAAGTTTACACCATCTTCATCTCTGAGACCCAAATCAACGTAAGCCTGGGCATGGGAATCAGTCAAGAGATATTGTACGACTCCAAACTCTCCAAAGGCACAAGCACGCGTTAAACAGTGCGCGACTAGTTCTGCTTTCTGCGCCGGATTCAACCCTGAATCTGAACCGAGTTGCTCAGAAATGAGACTGGCTGTAGGGTATAGTGGGTGTAGATCTGGTTCAGGAGAGAGATCGATTGGCTGTACCGATGCGGTTGGCATCCCCAACGTGTCTGGTCGAAGACAGCGCTGTCGGACACGTTGGCGGATGAATGCCAGGAATTGATGATGATGGGGTTAGCGGCAGGAGAGAGGAGGTGAATTGAGAAGTGGGTCGCGCTAAGAAAGAAAAGGTATTGACGACGGGGGCTGGTATCGACGTTCACCAGGACTGGATTGTCAATAAGCAGTTGTATGTTGACAGGAGGTTGTATTAGGATAGGATGCGTTATATCAGGCTGGCTTCAGACAGGTCAACCCGTGCCGGCTATTCTTTGATCGAGACCGCCAGAAATAAATACTTTTCCATTTTCTACTCTCATCACCAATGCCTCCAAACAAACGCCAGAGACTCTCTACTACAGAGGAGCACACAAGTAAACATGAAGAAGAGCAGCTTTCGCACTCTGAAGCTGAATCAGAAGTATCCTACGATGACGACGAGAGCGACGCAGAAGGTTCCCAAATGGATGAAGATGGAGACGAAGATGCTGAAATCGAAGGCATGAGACCTCAAAAATCACGACAAACCTCAAAACGAAAAATCAGAGCAACGGCTGGTTCAAAGTTCGGAGCTACACTAGAATTTCTACTGAAAACAGAAACACCATCGACCCTACCACTATCTCTCAAACCTTCAATAGCCCGCAAGCGAAATGACGAAAAATTAGAGTCACGGGCGAAGAAAGTTCTGCAAATAGAAAAAAAGGAAAAAGAGGACAAGGCCAGAATCAAGGATGTGATTGGTGGATGGGGAGGAGAGGGTGAGAGGGCGCTGAGGAAAGTTGCACAGCGAGGAGGTATGCCATTATACACATCCTTAGTTTTTCAATATTTTGACAATGTCTTCTTTTTCAGTTGTCAAACTTTTTAATGTGATACAACAGACGCAAGCCTCTGCTACTGCAGCTAGTGAAGACCTAAAAGCCCAACGCGGAACAGGAAAACCAACATTACCTGCACCAGCAATCGAAAGTAAGGGCAAAAATAAAGGGAAGAACAAGGATAACATTATTGGTAGAGGGAAAGAAAGTGCGTCGAGATCGTATTTTCTTATCGGTGCTTTCTAACGATTTGCTTGCTTAGGCACTGTTGACAAAGACGATTTCTTCAATATGATCCGTTCTGGAGGTGTCGTGTCGAAGGCATAATACTACGCAAGGTATTTGGTTGACAAATGTACACGGTGACATCGCCCGGTTTGAATCCGTTTGATGGAATACATTGATGACTATATTTGCTACCCTGTCATCTTTATCTTAGTTCTCCTTCTACTTTTTCATTTTTGTCTCTCTCTCCTGCGTTGTTGTCCTGTATATTTAATCAACACCTTCTACGCAAAGTCATCGCGGCTCTGTTCGACGTTGAATCATCCTAGGACTCTGCCGAGGTCTCTCGTTGTAGCAAGGCTTCGGCGGGCTAGGAAAAGCACGCCATCTCCCCAGCGGATTGCTTCAATGATACGCACGATCTATTGCAACACAATACTGCTTATACACAGACATGTCTGATACATACATATATATGTCGGACTCCATCTCTGGTGGGTCCCTGTCATCTCGTTCCATCTCACACTATCTTCATGGTCAACGTACAGCGTCTCTTGTTTTCCTTTCTCTCATCTAACCTTCCTGCTCAAGTGCCTTTACATTCTGAACATGCCTCCGTCGGTTCAAAATCTGTCGCTATTGTCGGTGCTGGTAGTGCAGGCCTGGCTATGCTCAAGACTCTTCTTGAACTAGAACCTCTCGCGCATGGGAATTGGAACGTCGTCCTGTTTGATGAAAGAGACAATGTGGGAGGCATCTGGTAAACTTGGCTCATCTTGACATTGCAGAATACCTTTTTTTTTCTAACCTAATAATAGGTTACCTGATAACGATGATGTCTCTCCCCCCTCTATACCACAGACACCCCTTTACCGACGTCTTCGTACGAACACGCCCGTGCCATCAATGACTTATCCTGGATTCCCATTTCCTCCTAGTACAGCACTATACCCTAGTCACGAACATATAGAAGCTTATCACCTGCGCTATGCACAACAACACAACATATTAGACTCTATTAAATTCCAGCACAGGATTCACAAAGCTAGTTGGAGGGGGACTCCCGAGAAAGGCCATTGGGATCTCACTATCAGCGGAGAAGATGGCGAGCTTCAGCTGCAAAAATTCGATCACCTAGTTGTGGCTACTGGGAACAACCACATACCACACATACCGGTTTGGAAGGGCCAAGATGAATGGTTAGCGAATAAACCTGTAGACAAATCGAGAAAGATAATACACTCGGTATATTATCGTGTACCAGAGACTTTTGCTAATCAGACAGTCTTAGTTGTTGGCAATGGGCCAAGTGGACGAGATGCAGCACAGCAGATAGTTGGAGTTGCAACTGAAGTAAGTTTCATAATCCTTGCTTTGTGTACCTCCTAATGACTCGAACAGGTATATTATTCTTTCAGACATGCTGGCGAAGAGGTGGAGGGCGTTATAGTGAAGCCTGAAATGTCACACTTCACAAAAGACGGTGTAATCTTTGTGGATGGAACAACACTCGATCCTGACGTTGTAATCCTCGGGACAGGATACGAGATGCTCAAGCCGTTCCTAACCGAAGGCGGGGAACTGGACGTGGACGTATTAGCACAAGACAATTCCACGATCCACGATAAACTCGTTTCGAACACGCGCTATATTTTCCCTCTATACAAGCATATCTTGTCTTTGAGTCCCAAATATCCGACAAATGCACTGGCGTTTATTGGATTGCCATCGGCGATCGCCAACTGCCCCTCGGATGTCGCGCAAAGTCTGTTTGCCGCTCATGCGATCATCAATCCCTCTATCCTGCCCCCGCGTCCTGTGCTATTAGAAGAATTGGCGGTGGCCGAAGAGCGTGTCCGGGCAGCTGGATTCCATCCATATGTGATTGGCCACAAGATGCTCAATGGTACTTCTAGCGACTATCAAGACGAGTTAATCGACTTCCTTAAAGAAAAGGTGTGTTCCGATCAATATCAGTGAACCTTTATTTATATTTGATTTCCTATTCTCTCTCTCGTCTTTAGAATGCCATTCCGGATGAGGGTAAAAAATTCGTCGAGCAGTGGCGGAGGGATATTTTTACGTACCAGTACATGAAGCGTGGCTGGGCGCGCATCGAGAAATTAGGTACTGGGGCCGAGTGGACCCGAGGTGTTGAAACAGAAGATCAATGGTCCGACGTTATGAAACGCGTCAACGAATGGCAAAAGCAATGGGAGATAGAGAATATGATTCAGTTCAAAGTTGATTATGAGCTGGCGGGGTGAAGTTTATAATCTGTAGCCTTGTGATTTTACGCGCCCATTGATATGCTTATCGTAACGATTAATTACTCGAACTCATTTGACTCGATTTTACACGTCCCTGCTCACTGAATTTAACCTTGATAAAAGTCGGCCGACTGGTTGTGTAACTCTTTTACCGTAAAAGGACGATGAACTTATTGAATCTTTCATTTTAAACCTAGCAGATATGTTATGTAAGTCAAATGATGAAGATAAGTACAAGTAAGTAAAATATAACGCTGGACAGAGATGATATCTCAACTGAGATTATCGCCTTTCGACAATTGCATTCCGCAGCTCTGGTATACCGAATGCAAGGTGTTCTAAGGCCGTGAAGCCTGGAGCGCTTTTTAGCGAGTACGTTGAAGAAGGCATGTTTTTTCACGCAAATCAATTCTTGATCGTCAGATACTTATGTACTCCGCATCATTATTGAGCGAGGAGGAAACACGAAAAACGCGAGACAGGACAAGCGCTGGACGGAGGACTTGGACGGCCGACGGAGTTAAGTGAGGCCAATAATACTTTGTTAGCCACTTTTCTGTCCAATATGTACATATACAATCTTCGGAAGTATCCTGGTTATTTCACAGAAAACTGTGTTAGTCACGATGGGTCTCGATTCTGTCGGCAAAGGAAGGCCTATAAGTAACGTTTGCGGATTTCGACAAAGAACATCAATGAGACTAGCGTCAAAGCAAATGGCTTGTCTTTGGACACGTTTTATGATAAAGAAACGCGTTGTAGGGAACGTGGCAGGAGGTGGAGATTAAACAATAGCTAACCATAGACCCAAGCGGAAATCTTCAAGTTGAAGTATCGGACTGGGAATGAAAATCAATTAAGTTGTAATGGGTGATTCTGAGCCAAGAACAAGAACGAGCTTGCTAATGCTAAGGGCATCGGGATTCGGGAAGATATGTACTGGCGCTCTTAATATTAGACTATGCGATAGGTCCATAATTCACGTGATGTTATCATTCACCTGACCGGCCCTAAGTCCTAAAAAGTGCCGCTACTGCATAAAACGAGCCCTCAACTCAAACATTTCTTCCAATGGTCGGTATGCTGCACGAATATCTGTTCGAGCGATGTGCTTATCGTTGTGTGGTTTAGCCTCCGAAAGTTTCCATTCGCAAGGAAGAATGGGAAAAGCGATTGCATGATGTCCAAGTTACCAAATCGTGAGTCCTGGTTTTCATTTTCACTTTGAAAGATGATAAACAATTGGGAATCTCTCTGAAAATTCCGAGTTGAGAGTAATCATTTGCATGTATTATCTGACCTTTTACTCGTACCCCATGGTTAATATTATATGCTAACTAGTTGCAAACCAGGGATCTTAATAGGCTCATAATGGACTATCTCGTCATCGAAGGCTACAAGTCTGCCGCAGAAGAGTTTAGCCAGGAAGCGAACCTTGAACCCCCAGTTGACTTTGAAAGCATCGAAAGTCGAATGGACATTCGAGAAGCACTTCAACGTGGGGACGTGGAAGATGCTATCACGCGAGTTAATGATTTGAATCCCGAGGTGCGTGTTGGGTGGTTTTTTCTGTTTGGAACCAGATGCAAAGGATTATACCGTTTCATGCACCACTCATAAACTCTCCGGAGTTGGTGATGATACATGTAAACCAAAACTTCAGTCTTCAATATGATACATCTGTCCTCGAATGAACCTTTCCATTTGTAGCACAAAGGAACTAACGACGCGTTGCCTGACAGATCCTTGACACGAACCCGGCCCTCTACTTCAAACTACAGCAACAGAAGCTGATCGAATACATACGGCACGGACGCATTGAAGAGGCACTGCAGTTTGCGCAGGACGAGCTTGCCCCACGGGGGGAAGAGTCGCCTGAATTCCTGTCTGAGCTGGAACGGACGATGGCGTTGCTAGCATTTGAGTCAACACCGAGTGCGCCGGCCGCGATTGCGGAGCTACTGTCACCGGCGCAACGGCTGAAGACTGCCGGGGAGGTGAATGCAGCGATTCTGGAAAGCCTGAGCCAGGGAAAAGAGGTGAAGCTGGTGGGACTGCTGAAACTGCTGTGCTGGGGAGAGACACTGCTGGAGGAAAAGGCGGAATTCCCAAAGCTGAATGTGATGAGCGGGACATTTGTAGATAAATAAAATAGGTAATATTTTTATGTTTAAATAGGAAGAAGAAAAATATATATGCTTTTTTGACAACGTGTGTATTTTGTCGTGATTTGTAAGCACGGACGCAATTTCGTGCAGGATCTCTTGAGCCACCCACCACCTCCTTCCCTCCAATGTCTGAGGACTCGAGATCTGCAAAGCCCAGAAAGTTTTACTATGTTGCAAATCCTGACAATGAAGACTTGTACTCCCCCTCTCGCACCTTGAACAATATGCGCCCCCCTTTGGCCTTTCACAGGCCCACTCCTTCTCATCCCCCTGAGGTTTCGTTGCCAATCCTTTCTCTTCCCTACCCCCAGCCTCCTCTTTCTCCAGACAGTACAGGCTCTCCCTCTACTTCTACCCCTCCTCCAACGACTCCTGCGCACTCGCATTCAACCTCCGTTGACCTTCAGCCTCGTTTAGACAGCCCCTCAAAGCCCCTCCCAACTCCAGAACAAATCCCTCACCATGAACCACGCGCTCATCAAGAGAATCCTCCTCAGAATCGCAGCAGAAAGTTTTTCACAAATTTCAAACCCCCCTTTGGCGGAAGGCCAAAGCCAGCAGATAACAGCGCGAGGAAACTTCGTACTGTCTGTAAATCTTCTGTTGCCCTGTCCCACAATCTCACAAGTCCTCCTCAGTCTCCAACAGCTGCCATCCCAGATTCAACTGTTGCTTCTTCAACTTCCTCCTCGTCTCCCGAGAAAGTCATCTTTGTTACATCAGATCGAGAGCGGTATGTCACGGTGGACATCAGCAGCGCAAAAAATGCCCTTCAAATTAGGGAGCTTATCTTGACAAAGGTTTGTCCCCCTTTCCTCCCTACACTACTTTGTTTTTGAAACAAGATCTTCAGCTGAACATATACGACGACGACGAACTTTACCCTTACGCTATCTATAAAACCGAAATTAGCTCCTTTGCAATTGGAGAGGCTCTATCAAATGAACGCCTTTTTAACCTGTGTCGCGATCTTGGTGATGCCAAAGGGAATCTCAAATTCTATGTATCGCAATCATCTGTCCCGGTTAACAGTTCATCTACTCCGTCAGTCGAATACAGCTCCATCCCTCACGTTCTTCCTCCTTTACCCGCCACCAATCCTTTGCGCATCAAACGTCGCACCAGCAGGTCAAGAAATGGCAGCGTTTCATCTACCAGCGAAAGTACTCCATTAGAAGGCGGTTATGATGCCGATGGCGAGAACCCCCAGCATCGTGAGACTAGCAGGCCACCAGCTCGCACATCCCAGTCACAAGGTGCATCCGTAACATCAGAACATCCCCCCTCCCCTCCGCGACGACCAAGCCTTCCCCAGTATCCACGCCCTAGCTCTCCACGTTCATCGCAACCTGAGCCACTTCCACAACCACCTCAGCCATCTCAACTATTTGATTGGCAAAGGCCGTCAAGGAAGGATGAAAAATACGGACATGCACCATTACCTCCCATTCCAACTGGTTCTCATTCTCTGTCCCCCAACCGTCCGTCATTCCCTCTGAATGAAGATACACCGTCTCTATCTGTGACTCAAGATCGACACCTTCACGCACGATCTGCCTCCGATGCAGCACCTGAACAGCAACATGCTCCGAAGGCAGCGGAATTCCACACTCAAACAGCAGAACCCGTACTGAGGCCAGTGCGCAGTCGAGAGAATCCTTCATTAACCAAGTTACGTCCAGAACTATCTCGGGATAATATGCGGGAAAGGGCTGCCAAACAGACATATGATGAAGAAGATAATTCCTGGGAAATCGTTATGCCTACAACACGACTGACCGACGAACCTTCTCCTTTGGGTCGTTCACGCCAGCCGAATCGATATAATAAACCTACTTCCCCGTTCAATGGGAGGCCCATCGTCTATGGTTCATCAAGACCAACGCCGTCTTCTGTTTCGACTACGACATTACCATTACCTTTACCTTTGCAATCGGAACCACCACGACCATCAATGCAAAGCCAACTGCGGGCCGGGCGTTGGCCTGTTTCCCCGAATGTGTTGGTCAGTTGGAAAGGTGAAGAAGGTTCAAGTCGCAAGCCATCTCAAACCTCAACGGCAAACGCGACTTCAAGTTGGCAGAACACTGGTAGCAGGCTCAATAAATCAACTACCAAAAGTATGGATAGCCTGCGGTCACTGAATCATACAACGGCTCGTCGAAATCCACCCCCGGCACTTCCTGTGCTCACTCGGCCACAGACGAGTCCTTTTTTCCCAAACGGTTTAACAAATACAAACTTATCAATATCCGGGACACCAAAGTCTTATGAACCTCCTCGTACCGGAATGATCAGGCCTCTTCCACACGGCCCATCCGCTTCTGATCACCACACGAGTTCTTCGTCAGGCCACTCTGGCATTCGAGGGCACAACTCCTCTAGCTTGGTTAATCTTAATCATGACCCGTATCCACGCCCACAATCTGCCGCGGGGGATGCTACGTATTCTCCATCTTCATCGCGACGCATGCAGTCGCCGACATATGGTACGAATTTGGACTCGGGAGAATTCAACAGGTCGCCTCGCACAGTGTCACCGAGTAGACCCTTCCACTCACCTGGAATTGGCATCCCTGGCCCTCGTCCTAGACCCAACCATCATAGTGACCGCTCAGATAGATCATCAGCGTCAGGGCCCGAGACTGTTAATACAAGTCCTCCCCACACGCCCATCAGTCCACAGAGTTCGACAAGATACGAATCATCCGAGAATGGAAACGCTGTTGCTGAACTTTCTCCTCCTTCATCGCCGGACACTTCTACTTATGTTCGCGAAACGGGCTCGGATTTGACGCTTAAGCAAGAGGATCAAGCAGCTCTCAAGAAGATGCTCAACGGTTGGGACCAAGAGACATATGTGTCCAAGGCACCAGCTCAACAAACAAGATCATTTTCTCCGCCTATCCCTGAGAATAATTTCTCGACTGACTCGTACCTCGCAGACGATGACGAGGAGGAGGGTGGTAGCGGCGGAACTTGGATAGTGCGCCCTGAACCAATGCAAATGTCGAACAGACCTCCCCTAACCGTGCACATTGAGAACCCCACGAATCCTCCTAGTCCAGATATCGGGAGTAGTACCACTCAGGCGACGGCCAGACCAGCAGTACCTCCAAAGGACCCGCCGCCCTCTAGCTACCGGTCGCCGGCTGCCGCTCGCTTGTTGTCTTCAACAGGACGACCTGAAAGTACCTTCATCGATCCTGAAGGTGATAACTGGGCCAGACCTCCACCAGAGAACATTTATGAACATCTTGAGAAGTTCTTCCCCACTCACGACCTCGACAAGCCTGTTATCGAAGCTACAGCCTCGGGTGATACATCACCTACTAGCAGTGTACCACCTGCAGGAATGATACCGCCACCTATCCCTGCCACTGATGGAAAGACGACGAAGATGAAGGCGAAGAAGTCCATTCGTATCGTTGCGCAGGAGCATAAGAAGCTTATTGATCGCACTTCGAGGGCTGCTGAACATACAGCATATGCTGATAACATGAAGCGTAAACGCAGTACGAAGCTCTGGGGGAGCAAGTTGGAAGAAGTTACGACCGCACGTAGTGCTTCTAGTTCTTCATTGCCTGAATCGCCGTCGAGTGGACCTGGTCCTAGTATGTTTTTTCTCTCTCTGTTGTGAAGAATTATTTAGTTTGCTAACTTATTTTTAGCTACGTTCAAATGGGTTCGTGGAGAGCTGATCGGAAAGGGTACTTATGGACGTGTCTACCTTGCGTTGAACGCGACCACCGGAGAAATGATCGCTGTTAAACAGGTCGAACTGCCGCAGACGCCCAGCGATAAGAACGACTCTAGGCAACATACGGTCGTTCAGGCGTTAAAGATGGAGAGCGAGACGTTGCGGGATCTCGATCATCCACATGTCGTTCAGTATTTGGGTTTTGAGGAAACACCAGCTAATTTGAGCATGTATGTTTTTCTGTCTCTTTTTTTTATAGGTTCTATTGTTAGATCGTGATCATCTTGTATTGATACTTCTTTTGACAGCTTCTTGGAGTACGTTCCTGGTGGCTCTGTTGGAAGCTGCCTGCACAAACATGGCAGATTCAATGACAACGTGACGAGGTCCTTTACCGCTCAAATCTTGAGTGGGCTTGAATACCTTCATTCGAAAGGTATTCTTCACAGAGTACGGATTTCTTTTTTTCCCTCGTATCGGACACGGTGCTGACACTTTATCTTTGAAGGACTTGAAAGCCGACAATATTCTGGTAGAAATGTCGGGAACGTGTAAAATCTCTGATTTCGGTATTTCGAAGAGGACGGAAGATTTGCAAGGCGGTGCGTTCACGGCTATGCAGGGCACCGTGTTCTGGATGGCCCCGGAGGTCATTAATACGCAAGGAAAAGGATATAACTTCAAGATTGATATCTGGAGTGTTGGCTGTGTGGTCCTGGAGATGTGGGCGGGTATCAGACCATGGTCGGGTGAAGAAATGGTAGCGGTCATGTTCAAGCTCTACCAATCGAAGCAACCACCACCTGTGCCTGAGGATATTACACCTTTGTTGCCGGAGGCGGATGACTTCAGACTAAAATGCTTTGCCATGTGAGTAAACCTCAATCGGTTTTCCTGTGACCAAATAACTTACCTTTCTTCTTTCTAGTAACCCGGACGATCGTCCAAGTGCAGCAGAGCTCCGAAAACACTCCTACCTTATACTGCCACCTGGCTGGGTCTTCACTGAATTTACATAGGAACTATAAAACTTTACTACCACTAACCAACAAGTATTCATCATTTTTCGTCATTTTCACGCTTTCATTTTCATTTTTCATCGACATCCATATTTCTACTCTGCATTCAGCTTTTTCTTTTTTACCTTCACGTTCATGATCATTTTCCCATCAATCAATCCAATGTCTGGCATCATCTAACGCTTCTATCTCATTTCTGCTTCTTCTGTCGTACTATTACCCTCAAACACAGCAAATGTCTCCTATTTTCTACAGCTTACAATACCCTTCGCCAATGTTGTGTAGCAATCTAATTTTAATGACCATGACGTCATCGATGACTGTGGAAAACGGACAGTGTTATGCAGGTTTGCTTGGATAGATATAGAGTGTGGGCCATTGGATCCTGGTCTAGGTTACGCATACTTGACGTTCACAGACCTAACATTGACTATACCTATACTCTGATGACTTTGGGTAAATCCAGCTACGACAACGATGAAGAGGCAGCAAAAGCTGCAGCTGCCATCATGATCCAACGATTGTGGAGAGGACGACACAATTTGACGAAAGATCGCCACTTGAATCCTGAATTGCGGTGGGATGACGCAGCTAACAATGTCAAGCTAGAGGTTGGTCCACATTATTTCAGCCCTTTCTTTTTTTCTTGGCACGCTGACTGGGACTCGTCCGTCTTCCAGGTGTACAGGAACAAGGCACTGCAACCCAACGCGACTCCGCGCGAGCGCTGGCGACGAGCCACTTTTCTCATCGGACAGCTCAAATTTAAGAATGATATGCTTAGAGATAATGGTGTGCAGGTTGAAGCTCAGGAAAAGCATTTGGAGGCGCAGCATTGGCTGGAGTTGATTGATGGGTAAGCTCGGTTCATCCCTAGTAT
>Ga0247779_1000030_pt1 | contig 148940 bp, 121 predicted proteins | sample UWRJL221509R5_FD_179925 | JGI IMG/M metagenome (GOLD analysis project Ga0247779, IMG submission 179925) | Plant litter microbial communities from Arlington Agricultural Research Station in Wisconsin, United States - UWRJ-L221-509R-5 | ecosystem: Environmental > Terrestrial > Plant litter >... | reverse complement strand
GACGCGTCTCGGCGCGTCGGCGTGTGAGCGGGGACGCGAAATCTACGGCTGCGTCGGCGCTGGCGACGCGGCAGGAACAAACGGCACCGGCGCGCCAGCGTGCAGCTGCTTCTGCCACGCGGTCAGCTTCGCCTCGATGCTGCGCGAGCTTGCGATCTGCGGCTCGGACGCCTCTTCCTTGTCCGCGACTTCCCATTCGCCGACGGATTTCTTCGCAAGATCGAACGCTTCGCGCAGCGAGGTCGTCTTGTTCAGCGCCTCGGTGAGAAACGCCTTGCCGAAATACGTGATGTCCGAATCCGCACCGCAACCGAACGAGGTGCGATCCTCGCGCGCGGACGTGATCACCATGGTCGAATCATCCTGCAGCGCATCGATGAAACCGCCCGAATAGCAGGCATTGACGACGAGCACCTTCCAGCGGATGCGCGGCTCGGTTTTCAAGGCGTCGGCGAAATCATCCGGCGCGATCTGGTTCAGCGGCAAGGGATCGAGGTCGACCAGCAACTGATGATCGTGCGAACCATGCGTGGTCACATAGACGAGCAGGATGTCTTCGGCCGGGTCCATCTTCTTCGCGATCGCATCGAGCGCGCGGTCCAGATTGGTCCAGGTGGCCAGCGGTCGCGTCGCGATCGAGGCGAGATTGTTTTCCAGCACGAGCACATGGCCGTTCGCCTCGAAGCGCTGCGAGAACAGCTGCTCGGCGTACTCGGCTTCGTTGCGGAACACGTCTTCTTCCGCATCGCCGGCAAACGCAACCACGTAGAGATCCACCTTGCCCGGCGTCTGCGGCGCGAGCTTCGCCAGTGCCGCGTCGAGCAGGGCCGGCTGCTCGTACATCAGCTTTTCGGCGTCGAAATCGGGTTCGGCGGTTTCATCGTCCGATGACGCATCGTTTTCGTTGTCGTTCGATGCATCGCCCGACGCCGGCGCGGCAGCGTCCGTCGATTCTTCCGTTGCAGCGATCGGTGCCGTCGCTGTCGCCAGCAGTGGTGACGCTGGCAGCCACCACCACAGCGCGGCGGAAACCAGATAGGCGAGCAGACTCGCTCCGATCACGCGCGCGAGATGGCGTGGTGCGAGCCAGTGCGCGAATACCAGCAACGAGAAAAACCACCACAGGCGCGAGCACAGTTCCAGCATCAGCGCGGCCACATCGTGATCGTGTTCGATCAGCGCGGCGGCAGCGTGATCGAGCGGCCAGTGCACGACGAGCGCGATGATCAGCGTCGCCGACAGCAGGATCGCGGCGGCACCCCAGATCACCTCGCGCTGCGCCAGGCTGACCAGCACCCAGGCAGCGATCAAGGTCAGCAGTGCGTCGGTCAAAACGGTCAGAACGCCGGATGGATCGAACAGCAGCGGCGGGCGCGCATCGAATCCGGCCATGCCGAACGCGACCAGCATGTAGATGCCGATCAGCGCGATGAATACGCCGGGGCCGTCATTGATCGTGCGCCCGCGTGGCGGACGCAGGAAGACGATACGCAGACCGTCGAGCAGGGACGAAAGCAGGGGATTCAAGGAAATCCGTTCGCAGGAAAGGGGCGACATCGCGTGCCGCGCGCATTATCGGCGTTGCGACGGCTCGCGCGGAAGATGCGCCGCTCAGAACACGAACGGAATCAGTCCGCGCACCTCGGCGCGATAGCGCAGGTAACGTTCGCCGAAGGTCTCGACCATCCAGCGTTCTTCCAGTTTCAGTTTGCGCCAGAGGGCCAGAAAGACGATGACGAGCGCGAGCACGCCGCGCCACTCACCGCGCGCGATGGCCGAGCCGGCGAACGCGAGCAGCAGGCCGCTGTAGATCGGATGACGGACGAACCGGTAGGGACCGCTGCGGATCAGTTCGTGGTCCTGCTTGAGCGTGACGATGCCGCTCCAGTTGCGCCCGAGATGGACACGCGCCCAGATCGAAAACGCAAGTCCGGCAACGACGACCACGGCGCCGATGAAGAAGGTGGCCGCCGTCGCCGGCAGGATGCGCGAACACAGAAATCCGCCCGGCAATCTCGGCAGCCACAGCAGCAGCGCTGCGAGCGCGAGCGGCAGTACATGCGCGAGCCGCGATGCGAGCGATTCCTGCCGGCGATCCTGCTTGACGCCGCGTGCCGCGATCGTCCAGTAGGCGAGCCACGCCAGCCAGAGCAGCGGAATCAGATGAGCATAGAGCGCATCCATCGCGGAGGTCAGATCACGATCGCGTCGAAATCCGCGACGCAGCGGTGCGAAGCATCGGGGTTGCACGTCGCTGGCGAACGTGCCAGCAAGGTGGTCTGCAAACCGGCGGCGCGTGCTGCATCGAGTTCTTCCACGATGTCGGAAAGGAACAGGATGTCCGACGGCTCCGCCGCGATGGCGGCGGCGATGCGGCGGTATGATTCGACGTCGCGCTTGGCACCGGTTTCGGTGTCGAAATAGCCGTCGAACAGCGCGGTCAGATCGCCCGCATCCGTATGGCCGAACAACAGTTGTTGCGCCTGCACCGACCCCGACGAGTACACATACAGCCGCTGCCCCTGCGAGCGCCAGCGGCGCAGCTGGGCCGGCACTTCCGGATACACATGCGAACGGAATTCGCCGCTGGCGTAGCCTTCCTTCCAGATCATGCCTTGCAGCGCCTTCAGCGCAGTCGACTTGCGATCGGCATCGATCCAGCCGACCAGCATCTCGATGATTTCCTGCTGGCTCGCCGAGACGAGGCCGGCTTCCTTCGCCGCTTCGTGCAGCCAGTGCTGCACCTCGGCCTCGTCCGCATGCGTTTCGACGAAGGCGGGCAGGCGTTCGCGCGCATACGGAAACAGGACGTCCTTGACGAAACTGATCGAGCTGGTGGTGCCTTCGATGTCGGTGAGGATGATGCGCGTCATGAAGTGATTCCTTGCGAATGTGTGGGTTGCGCGAGCGCTAGCTCACCAACTCGGCCAGAGCCGTCAATTGCAACGCGCCGAAATCAGGCAGATCGCCCGTGCGCCGACGACGAGAAATGCGTTGGGCTGAATCATGCGCGACGGACGCCGTGCGCTACTTGTGCTGCTCGACGTTCGCCGCGTAAGCGCCTTCGATCGCGCGTTTGGCTTCCAGCGGTGCAGCGAGGCGCGCGAACACCATCGAACTCTCGCCGCGGCCGGTCAGCACCACGTCGCCGAAACCGAACATGCGGCCCCACGCGCTCTGATGCAGGTCGATCGTCTCGATCGAGGCCAGGCGCAGTTCTTCGGTGGTGCGGCTGACGATGCCGGTCTTGCGCACGACGCGGCGGTTGGTCACGCCCTGCTCGATCGAGCGCAGGCGGATCCATTCGTACAGCGCGGCGAGCAGGGCGAGGCCGAGCGTCGGAATCGCCAGCACCAGGAAGACGATCAGGCGCCACTTCGCCGTCCAGTGCAGCGAAAAGCGCGCGACGATGGTTTCGCCGGGCGCGAGGGATTCGTCGAGATAGGCCACGCGGGATTGCGCCTCAGGCCGCGACGTCGGTGCGCAGCGGATCCATGCGCGGAAAGCGTTCGGCGATCGCTTCGCCGGTGAAGTTGGCGACCCAGCCTTCCTTGTTGGTGAACAGACGGATCGCGATGAAATACGGCGACTCGCTCATGTCGAACCAGTGCCGCGTGCCGTCCGGCACGCCGATCAGGTCGCCGCGTTCGCACAGCACCTCGTATACCTTTCCATTGATGTGCAAGGTGAACTGGCCGGCGCCGGCGACGAAGAAGCGCACTTCATCCTCGGAATGCGTGTGCTCGCTGAGGAATTTCTGGCGCAGCGTCGCGCGCTCGGGATGGTCCGGTTTCAGACTGATCACATCGACCGCCTGATAGCCCTTCTCGCGCTGCAGCCGCTCGATGTCGGCTCGATAGGCGGCGATGACTTCGTCCTGGCTCGCACCCGGCGTCAGCGCCTGGGTCGCCTGCCATTGTTCGAAGCGCACGCCGACCGCACCGAGTTCGCGCGAGATGTCGGCGTGATCCACATAGCTCGCCAGGGCGGTTTCGCCCGCATTTTCGTCGTAGATGCGCAGACGGCTCATTGTGGATTACCTCGCAGACGCAACAGATCCAGTTCGCAACCTAGCAGAAATTCGAAGGCCTCGAGATGACGCTTCGTTTCGGCCATGTCACGTCCCCAGGTGTAGATGCCGTGGCCGTCGATCAAGTAGCCGGACAGCGGCTTGCCGGCATCCAGCCATGCGTCGACCGCGGCGACCAGCACCGGCATGTCCTGCGTGTTCGGGAACACCGGCAGATCCAGTGCGCTTTCGTGCGTGGTGTAGCCGGTGATGGCTTTCTGCAGCTCCCAGCCCTCGAAGCGGATCAACCCGGCCTGCGCGAACAGGCGCGAGGCGACGGTCTGCGTGCGTGAATGCGTGTGCAGCACCGCGCCCGCATCGGCGTATCGGCGATAGATCTGCGTGTGCAGCGCAGTTTCGGCGGACGGGCGCGCATCGGTGCCGACCGCGTTTCCCGCGAGATCGACGACCATGATGTCGTCGAAGCCGAGTCGCCCCTTGTCGCGACCGGAAATCGTGACCGCGGCGTGGCCGGCGTCGAGGCGCATCGAGAAATTGCTGCTGGTCGCCGGCGTCCAGCCGCGTGCGCCGAGCTCGCGACCCGCGTCGGCGATCTGGCGCGCGCATTCCTGCAGACGGTTCGGTTCGATGGCGGGGATGGCTATGACATTCTCCGGAAGATTGGACGGCCAAACGCGGCGGCCACTATACCGGAGTCGCGTGACCGCTCGCCTTCATCGGCGAGTCACCCGCGCCGCGCTAGCGTGCGCCGCGGGTGGCTGCGCGAGACGCATCCGCCTGCGACAAAGTTGCGCAGACGCCTCGTTGCGCAGCAGCGTGCCATCGACATGGGCCCACGTTAAGCTCGGCGCGCTTTTCACCAGCGGAATTCATCGTCATGCTCGTCGGGCGGCAACGCCCATCACAGAATCCACACAAGGAGTCATCATGTCGAACCCAGCCGAAAGCCAGGCCAGACGTCGTTTCCTGAAGTTCGCCGCGACCGGCGCGGTCGCTGCACCGATTGCCGCCGTCGTCCTGCCGCGCTTCGCCCTCGCCGACGACCTGCCGCATCTGGATCCGAACGATCCGACCGCGAAGGCGCTGAGCTACACCGAGGATGCCTCGAAGGCAGCCTCCAATCCGACCTACAAGCCGGGCTCGGCCTGCGCCAGTTGCCAATTCTTCCAGGGCAAGGCCGGCGACGAATACGGCCCGTGCATGTTGTTTCCTGCCAAGGCCGTGCATTCGAAGGGCTGGTGCGCCAGCTACAACAAGAAGGCCTGATTCCTGCAGAACTGCGCAAGCGCGCGATGCACCTGCGCTTGCGCGGTTTTGATTGCGATCAGTCGACGATGATGCTTCGGTGCGTGCTGCAGCGCTCGTCACCGCCCGCTGCATGCATCAACAGGGTGACGGCATAAGTGCCGGGCTGAAGCGACAGTTTCGCGCTCGCCGCAAACCCCGAATTTCCGAGCGCAGGCGCATTCAATGCCTGCACGACATCGTTCCTCGCGGTTCCAGTGATACCTTCGATCGCGGCACTATCGGTGTCGTTGAGCAAGACCACGGTCACCGACGGCGGCGTCTGCTTCGTCGAATCGCCGACCCAGCCGGTGAATGTCGCGAGTTCGTTTCGCTTCACGCTGGCCGTAGCGGTGAGTTCGCGGCCGTCGATGCTGTCGAGCGAGCAATACGCGCCGTCCTTCGCCACGTGCAACCGGTCCTTGAGGCTGGCGTTCGTCCCGCTTCGGTCGCAGGCCTGCAACAGCAGAAGGGAGATCAGCGTGGCCGCTCGCGTGTACCTGGTCATGTGATTCATCCTTCGTATCCGTCGATCGCGCTGGCGCAGGCGTGCATGCTGCAAGCGCGCGCATGAATATGTTCTGGCTGGACGTCGCGAAGCGTGTGTCGTCTCTGCAAAAGAGATTGGCCGCTGCCACAATGCGGCTTCGTCGTCGGATCGGATGTGCGCGTGCAGACTCTTTCACCCCTGGTGCCTTTCATTCTGGCTGGCATCGTCGGCCTGCTGGTCGGAGCCTTGCTGATTTATCTCGCGTCACGCCGCTGGACGGCGCGCGCGCACGAAGACGGGCGTCTCGCGCGCGATGCCGAAATCGCCACCCTCGCCGAGCAGCGCGACGCTGCAGCGACCCGCAACGGCGAGCTCGCCGCGCGCATCGAGCGTTACGAGCGCGACTGGAGCAGCGCTGAGCAGAACCTGCGCAAACTGACCGCGCACGCCGCTGCACAGCAGGCGCAGGCCGAGCAGCTCGGTCATCAACTCGCCGACACGCGGCGCAGCCGTGACGATGCACAAGGCCGGCTGGTCGACCTGACGCGCGAACACGCAGCGCTCGAGGCGGGCAGCAAGGAACAGGCGCAGGCAGCGACGGAGAAACTGCAGTTGCTCGAACAGGCCGAACAGCGCCTGCGCGAGGCCTTCCAGAATCTCGCCAACAAGATTCTCGACGACAAGGCCGAGCGCTTCCGCGAACAAAGCTCGCAGCAGCTCGGCGGCCTGCTCGATCCGCTCAAGCTGCAGCTGAAGGAATTCCGCGAAACCATCAACACCACGCACGCGAGCGAGCAGCGCGAACGCGGCATGCTCGCGCAGGAAATCCAGACCCTGAAGCAGCTCAACCAGCGCATCAGCGAGGACGCGATCAATCTCACGCGCGCGCTGAAGGGCGACACGCGTTCGCAAGGCGCCTGGGGCGAACTCGTACTGGAACGCGTGCTCGAAGCCTCCGGCCTGCAGTCCGGCCGCGAGTACGAAACGCAGGCGAGCTACGCCGACAGCGAAGGCGGTCGCCAGCGCCCCGACGTCATCGTGCACCTGCCGGACGACAAGGATGTGGTGATCGATGCAAAAGTCTCGCTGGTCGCCTACGAGCGCTACTGCACGGCGGCGGACGACAGCGAACGCACGAGTGCATTGAGCGATCACGTCGCCTCGCTGCGCCGGCATATCGATGGTTTGTCGGCACGCAACTACGCCGACATCGAAGGCCTGCGCACGCTGGATTTCGTTCTCCTGTTCATTCCGGTCGAAGCGGCTTTCATCGAAGCCGTGCGCGCGGATGATCGCCTCTACACGCACGCGCTTGCGAAGAACATTTCCCTGGTCAGCCCGAGCACACTGCTGGCGACCTTGCGCACGGTCGCGCACCTGTGGCGAATCGAACGTCGGAACGTCAACGCAATGGAAATCGCCCGACGCGCCGCGCAACTGCACGACAACTTCGCGCTATTGGTCGATGAGCTCGAATCACTCGGAACCCAGCTCGACAAGGCCCAACGCGCCCACGCGAGCGCACTGCGTCGCCTCACCGAAGGCGGCAAGGGCAGCGTGCTGCTGCAGGTGCAAAGCCTGGCCGAGATGGGCGCGCCGGTGAAGAAGGCGTTGCCGGCGGGGTTGCTGACGACGGCAGGGGCGAGTGAAACGGCGCAGGCGGAAATGCCTCAGCCCGCATCTTCAGGCGGCATCTGATCTGCGACGACGAGACGTCAGCGTGGTCCGAAATCGGCTCAGACCAAGGTGGTCCGATATCCTGCAACGCTGTTCTGCCGCGGCAGTTTTGCCGCGACGTCGCGCGGCGTATGGCAGAAACTTCAGAATTTCCGGAGGAAGTAGCTGCTGCTCATGACTTCTTCGGATCTTTGGCTCTCTTCTCGGGCGCAAGTTTGGTCGCGGCGGATTCCAGTTGCGCCAGATCGTCGACGGCGTCCCGTTCGGCGGTCAGTCGCTCATGATCGCGGCGGCGTGCGTCGAATTCGGCGAAGCGTTCGTCGAGGATGCTCTCCATCCGGTCGTGCGAGATGCGGCCCGCGCCACTCAGGATCGAGCGTTCGTTGAAGCTGAGGAAGCGGTCGGTCTGCGCGATCCATTCGCCCATGCGCGTTTCGATGCGACGTAGCGCACGATCCTCGGCAAAATCGAGAAACATCGTCACGAGACGATTGAGCTGGTCGAGTTCGTCGGCTCGCAGATAATTCTTCGACACGACCACGTCGGCCTTGCGAATGCGCGGGCCGGGCCAGTTGGTCAGTGCCATGTTCGCAGCAGCGGGATCGGCGCGTGCCACGATCAACTCGGAGGCGGTCTGGCCGGTAATCGCGAACACCAGCTTGTTCTGGATCGTGGCAAAAAACGTCTTGGCCGTCTGCGCGGAACCGTCGTAATCGCTGCTGCTGGCCTTGAACAGGTCGCGCAGCTTTTGATAGAAGCGTTTCTCGGAACTGCGGATGTCGCGGATGCGCGCCAGCAGTTCTTCGAAGTAGTCGACACGCTCGGCATCTTTCAGCCTCGCGTCATTCATTGCGAAGCCCTTGACCAGATATTCGGACAGAACGGTCCCGGCCCAGCGGCGGAACTGGTTGCCACGAGGCGAGCGCACGCGGAAGCCGACGGCTAGGATCATCTCGAGCCGATACAACTTCACGCGGCGCCGCACCTCACGTCCGGCCTCAGTTTGAACCTGTAAGTAATTCTTACAAGTTGCCTCTTCCGTCAGTTCGCCGTCTTCGTACACGTGACGGACATGCTGCGTGATGTTCTGCGTCGAGGTCTCGAACAACTCCGCCATCTCGCCTTGGCTGAGCCACGCCGTGCCATCAACCGCGCGCAACTGGATATCCGCTTGGCCGTCCTCGGTGTGGTAGAGAATCAGTTCGCCCTTCTGCTCGCTCATGCACTTCCCTCGCGCGACTCGTTGAAAGCCAGCGACGTTTCGAGCCCGGCGACCGCGGCAATCACCACCTCCACCCAATGCGTCCCCCCATCCTTGTTCAACGCAATCCGCGGCTCCGCCTGCTCCACATCATCCAGCGTCACCCGCAACGCTTGTGCGCCATCACCTTCCCCCCGCCGCATCGTGATCTCATAAACCGTCGGACCAAACCGATACTGCGCCGTCATCGACGGCCACGCTTGCGGCAGACGCGGTGCGAACACGAGCGCATCGCCGTCGCGCTGCAGGCCGATCAGGGATTCGATGATCAGGCGATACATCCAGCCGGCCGAGCCGGTGTACCAGGTCCAGCCGCCGCGGCCGGTGTGTGGCGGTACGGCGAGGATGTCGGCGGCGGCGACGTAGGGTTCGACCATGTAGGTGCGGATGTTCGCGGCGGAATCGCCGTGGCGCACCGGGTTGATCATGTCGAACAGTTCCCACGCGCGCTCGACGCGGCCGGCTTGCGCGAACGCCATCACCGCCCAGATCGCGGCGTGCGTGTACTGGCCGCCGTTTTCGCGCACGCCGGGCACGTAGCCGCGGATGTAGCCGGGGTCGGGATCGGCCTTGTCGAAGGGCGGATCGAGCAACTGGATCAGGCGCGCCTGCGGACGCACCAGATGGCGGTCGAGTGAGTCGAGTGCCTGCTTGCTGCGCTCGGGATCGCCCGCGCCGGAAAGCACCGACCAGCTCTGCGCGATCGAATCGATGCGGCATTCCTGCGCGCTCGCGGTGCCGAGCGGCGTGCCGTCGTCGAAGTAGGCGCGGCGATACCATTCGCCGTCCCAGCCGTGGCGTTCGAGCGCGAGCTTGAGTTTCTCGGCGTGCTCATGACAGCGCGCGGCGAATTTCACATCCGAGCGCTGCGTGGCGATCTCGGCGAAATCGACCAGCGCGCGATACAGGAAAAACCCGAGCCAGATGCTTTCGCCGCGTCCTTCGCGGCCGACATTGTTCATGCCGTCGTTCCAGTCGCCGGCACCGATCAGCGGCAGGCCGTGCGCGCCCATGCGCAGGCCGTGTTCGATCGCGCGCTTGCAGTGCTGGTAGAGATCGGCGTATTCGCCCGAGCGCAGCGGCAGGTCGTAGTACGACTCCTCGCCCGGATTGAGCAGACGGCCATCGAGGAATTCGGCGCGCTCGTCGAGCACGCCGTAGTCACCACTGCTGCGCAGATAGCGCACCGTGGCGACCGGCAGCCACAGGTAATCGTCCGAACACAAGGTGCGCACGCCGCGGCCGGAGGGCGGATGCCACCAGTGCTGCACATCGCCTTCGCGGAACTGGCGCGATGCGCACAGCACGAGTTGTTCGCGCAGTCGCGCAGGGTCGGCGTGCACCAGCGCCATCGCATCCTGCAGCTGGTCGCGAAATCCCCAGGCGCCGCCGGATTGATAGAAGCCGCTGCGCGCCCACAGCCGGCAGGCGATGACCTGGTACAGCAGCCAGCCGTTGGCGAGTGCGTTCAAGGCGCGGTCCGGTGTTTCCACGGTGACTGCGCCGAGCAGTTCGCTCCAGCGCGCCCCGGTCGCCTCGAACGAGGCGCGCGCCGAACCGGAGCGGCGGAAGCGACGCACCAGCGCGCTGGCATCGGCGCGATCGCGGCCGACGCCGAGGCGGAAAATCACGCTGCGCGTTTCGCCGTCGGCGAGTTCGATCGGAATCTGGATCGCGCCGCACGGATCGAGCCGTGCACCGACGCGGCCGCTGAGCGAGCTGCGTCCCATCGCGGCCGGCGCGCGCAGGCTGCAATTGCGACCGATGAATTCGCTGCGATCACCCGACAGCGTGCGCTGCGCATCGTCGACGTCGAAGAACGCGACGAGGTCGGCGAACTCCTCGTTGTAGGCATTGCGCGCGAGCAGGGCGCCGTTCTCGTCGAGCTCGGTCACCACGTGCATGCCGGTCTTGGAAGCCAGATCGCCGAGCACCCATTCGACATAACCCGTCGCCGACAATTTGCGCGCGCGCCCGGAATCGTTGCGCAGGCGCAGCACGAAGAACTTGACCGGCGCTTCCGGATCGACGTGGACGCGCAGCTCGCTCGCGATGCCGTCCTCGATCGTCTCGAAGATGCTGTAGCCGAAACCGTGGCGCGACAGATAACGCGCACTGCCCGCTGCCGGCGCCGGTGTCGGCGACCAGTAGTGACCGGTTTCTTCATCGCGGATGTAGAGCGCCTCGGTATTCGGATCGCTGACCGGATCGTCGCTCCACGGCGTCAGCCGATATTCGTGCGCGTTCTCGAACCAGGTGTAGCCGGCGCCGCTCTCGGACACGATGCAACCGAAGCCGGGATTGGCGATCACGTTGATCCACGGCAGCGGCGTGCGCTGCTCGTCGTGCGTCGCGATCACGTATTCGCGGTTGTCGCGCGAGAAGCCACCGATGCCGTTGCCCATCGTGCGCGGCGGCAGCGCGATGTTCTGGATCGCGGCGGCCTCGCGCACGCGCGTCGGCGTCAATCGCGGCACGCTGGCCTCGGCGACATCGCGCGAACGCAATTGCTCGATCAGCGAGCCTTCCTCGTCGGTCAGCACCACGCGTGCGACCGACTGGATCAGCACGCGATCCTCGTGATTGATCTGTTCGAGCACGCGCACGAAGATGCCGCCGGGACGATCGATCGCGCTCGCATCGACGCTGGCCGCGATGGTGCCGTGAATCTCGTCGTGCAGGTTCTGCCGGTAGCTGCCGCGTTCCTCGTTCCAGATCACCAGATCGAAGACCAGTCCCTTCGAGCGGCAGTAGGCGTGCGCATGCACGAGCTGGCGCACCAGATCGATCTTGCTCGGATCGCTGATCTGCAGCAGCACGATCGGCAGGTCGCCGGAAATCGCGTGCGCCCACAGACCCGACTGGCCGCGCCGGTTGCTCGCGATGACCGCGGCAGGCGCGCGCCGCGCCGGATCGGCGTGCACGATGCAGCCGGCCAGGCGCGCATAGGTTTGCGCATCGGTTTCGCTGACGTTGATCTGGCCGAGCACGACGCGGCTGTGCGTCCATGCGAGGTCGAGCACGCGATCGGCGAGGTGACGGTCGCGATACTTGTCGACCAGGGCGACGCAGTCTTCGCGATCGTCGGCGACGCCGGTGACCATGTCGACGCAGATCGTCTGTTCGGGCTGCAGGATCACGCGATGGCGGATCGCGACGATCGGATCGAGTACCGAGCCTTCGGTGTTGGTCAGGCGGCCGGCTGCGCGCGTGGCGACCGGATCGATCGTGCTGTGACCGCGGCCGATGAACTGCAGACGATCGCTCTCGAACGAGACTTCTTCGCTGCGGCCGTCGTGGATCACCAGCAGGTGGAACATCCACGGTTGCGACTCGTGCATCGAACGCGGTCTGCGTGTGCAGAAGATCGCATCGCGCGACGGCAGCAGCTCGGTCTGCACGAACAGGTTACTGAAAGCTGGATGCAGGTCGTCGCTGATCGCAGGCGCCAGCACGACTTCGGCATAGCTGGTTATCTCCAGCGTGCGTTCGACGCGCGAGCGATTGGTGATGCGGGTCCGGCGCAGTTCGATGTCGTCTTCCGGCGACACCACGATTTCGGTATGCGCATCGAGCAGGTCGGCGCGGCGACGGAACTCCACGCGCGATTCGGTGAACACGGCCTCGTAGGTTTCGGTGTGCGCCAGGGTCGGCTGCACCGTGGTCGACCAGGTCTTGCCGCTGTCGCAGTCGCGGATGTAGCAGAACATGCCCCACGAATCGCGCGTCGCGTCCTCGCGCCAGCGCGTGAGCGCCAGATTGCGCCAGCGGCTGTAGCCGCTGCCGGCCGCGCTGACCATCACGTGATAGCGCCCGTTCGAGAGCAGCTGGATCGCCGGGCGCACGGTGTTGGCGTGACGGAACACGCGCAGCGGCACCTGCGGCTGGTCGGCGACGCTGCGGATGTCGACGATCTCCGGATCGCTGGTCCATAGTCCGGACGAGCGCGGCACGCGCTCCTGCAACAGCAGCAGCGTGGCCTGAAATTGCGGATCGGTTTCGAAGCGGCGCTGCATCGGCCGGTCGAGCACGGCGTGCGCGAACGCGAGCAGGCTCATACCCTGGTGATGCGCCATGTACGAGCGCACCACCGCGCATTTCTCGTCGGGCGGCAGGCGCGTCGCGGTGTAGTCGATTGCCTCGTAGTAGCCATACGCGGTCAGCCAGCCGCGCGCGGCCAATGTGCGCAGATTGTCGGCAGCGGCGCGCGGCGTCACCAGCATCGCCAGCGCGCTCGCATACGGCGCGATCACCAGTTCCTGCGAGAGGCCGCGTTGCAGGCCGAGTCCGGGCACGCCGAACGCGCGGTACTGATAGTTCTGCGCGGCGTCGGTGAGGTTGTAGCCGGATTCGGAAATGCCCCAGGGCACGTTCTGCTTTTTCGCATACGCGATCTGGCGTTCGACCGCGGCGCGACAGGTTTCGGCGAGCAGCGAACCCGGAAATGCCGGCATCACCAGCAGCGGCATCAGGTATTCGAACATCGACCCGCTCCACGAGAGCAGGGTCGGTGCGCCTTCGCGCGCGGTGAGCAGGCGACCGAGCGCGAACCAGCTTTCCTGCGCGATGTCGCCGTTCGCGATGGCGGCGAACACGCCGAGGCGAACTTCGGAGGCGAGCAGATCGTAATAGCCGCTGTCGCGATGCGCTTCGGTGACGTTGTAGCCGATCGCGAACAGATGACGCTTCGGGTCGTACAGAAAGCGGTAGTCGACCGCGGCGAATTCCATGCACTGCGCAGCGAGCTGTTCGATGCGGCGCAGGTCGCGGCAGGCGCGTTGCGTGACGGCATCGTCGGGCGCGCCGCCGGCGAGTGTCGCCAGGGTCGGTATCTGTGTCGCTGCCTTGTCCACTGATGACGCATCGGCGCGAGCGATTGCCGGCATCCATTCGTCGAACTCGGTCAGCGCGGCGCGGCATTCACGCGCGAAGGTTGCAGCGGCGATGACGGCGGCGGCTTCCGGCGGCTCGGAGTAGACCGCTGCGGTTGCATCGGCGAGTTGCGTCAGGGTCTGCAGACGTTGACGGATCGCGTGGGCCGAGTGCGCGACCTCGCGCTCGCCCTCGGCCAGGACGCCTTCGAGATCGGCCAGGCCCGGCCACTGATCCGGCGCCAGCGCATCGCGCAGGACGCCGAAGCTGTCGGCGAGACCGGCAAATTGGCGCGGATGTATCACGGGCGCGTTCGCCAGCTGCAGCAGGCCCTGACGCAGCACGCGCAAGTGTCCGACCAGGTTGCCGCTGTCGACGGTCGAGATGTATTGCGGCTGCAAGGGCTGCAGCGTCTCGGTGTCGTACCAGTTGTAGAAATGGCCGCGATAGCGATCGATGCGTCCGAGCGTGTCGAAGCACAGCGCGGTGCGTTCGAGCAGGGTCGCGATGCCGATGTAACCGAGATCGTGTGCGCTCAGGTTGGCGAGCAGGCTGAGTCCGATATTCGTCGGCGAGGTGCGCCGTGCGACTTTTGCGATCGGTTGTTCCTGATAGTTGTCCGGCGGCAGCCAGTGGTCCTCGGCGCTGACGAAGCGTTCGAAGAACGCCCAGGTGCGGCGTGCCGCACTGCGCACGAGACGCGTCTGGCTCTGATCGAGCTGCTGCGTTTCGCGACTCGGCGCACGCCGCAGCCAGCGCTCCAGCGCAGGCGCGATCAGCCACAGCAGCAGCCACGGTCCGGCACTGGCGATCGCCTGCGGATACGCATGCACGACGAGAATGCCGGCGACGAGTGCGAATATGGGTGCGATCCACAGCGTCGGCGTCAGCAGCGCCGCGCGCTTGCTCTGACCGCTGGCGGCGGCGCGCGAGGCGACCCATTGCAGCAGGCGCCGATGCGACACGTGCACGCGCCAGAACGTGCGCACGATCGCATCGATGCTGAGCCAGGCCTCGAACGGCAGGCAGGCGGCGTTGAAGATGATCTGCGCGAAACGGCGGCCGGCATCGCGCAACGAGAACGCGAGATGGCGCCCGAGCGTCATGTCCGGCGCCTTGCGCACCAGCGAAAGCAGAACGTCGATCAAGGTCGGCAGCAGCAGAACCTCGAGCACGACGACGGTCCAGAAGCCGGCTTGCGCGAGCACCGTCCAGCCGAGCACGAGCAGGGCGAGCAGGGCGATCGGCACCAGGCTGCGTCGCGTATTGTCGAAGATCTTCCACAGCGAAAGACCGGACAGCGGATTCTTCTCGCGTTGCGACCCTGCAGTCGGCACGCGCGGGAGCAGCCATTCGGCGATCTGCCAGTCGCCGCGAATCCAGCGGTGGCGGCGCCGCGAATCGAGCGTGTAGGTCTGCGGATAGCGTTCGTAGAGTTCGACTTCGGTGATCAACCCTGCGCGCGCGTAGGAGCCTTCGAGCAAGTCGTGACTGAGAATGCGGTTGAGCGGAAAACGTCCGGCCAGCACCTGCTCGAACGCATCGACGTCGTAGATGCCCTTGCCGGTGAACGAGCCCTCGCCGAACAGATCCTGGTAGGTATCGGAAACCGCGCGCGTGTACGGATCGAGTCCGGGGTCGCCGCCGAACAGGGTGGCGTAGCGCGATTCGCTGTCGGCGGCGAAGCTGGTGCCGATACGCGGCTGCAGGATGCCGTAGCCGGCGATCACGCGGCGCGTTTGTGCATCGATGCGCGGGCGATTGAGCGGATGCTCCATCGTCGCGATCAGTTCGCGCGCGGCATCGCGCGGCAACTGCGTATCCGAGTCCAGCGTGATCACGTAGCGGGTGCCGCGTAGCAGCGTGATGTCGCCGACGATGCGCGAGAAGCGCTCGGCGCCGTGGCCGCGCAGCAAGGCGTTGAGTTCGCCGAGCTTGCCGCGCTTGCGCTCGAAGCCGATCCAGCTGCGCTCGCTTTCGCTCCAGCGACGCGGGCGATGCAGCAGGAAGAAACCGCCATTGCCGCTCTCACCGTAGCGTGCATTCAGGCGTTCGATGCCGTCGGCGGCGACGCCGAGAATGGCCGCGTCGGTCGCGCGATCCTCGGCATGCCAGTCGCTGAAATCGGTCAGCAGGGCGAAACGGATATGTGCGTCGCGATTGGCGAGGAAACGGATTTCCAGCTCGTCTACCAGTTCGCGCGCCTCGTTCTCGCTGCCGAGCAGGCTCGGCACGACGACCAGGGTCGCGGCGTTTTCGGAAACGCCTTCGCTGAAATCCAGCCGCGCCAGCGATTGCGGGGCGCGCACCAGCGATGCGACCTGATTGACCAGGGCGACCGCGAGCTGGCTGAGCGCGGCAACCGCAAACGCGCCGATCGCGATGTCGAGCCAGAGCGGAATCTGCGAAACCGGAAGATGCAGCAGCGCGGGAATCGCGAGCAGCGCCGTGGTCGCGAGCAGAGCGCCGAAGTAGATCGGGAACGCCGCCGCATTCGCGCGCGCCGGCGTGCGTGTGCGCTGCAGTCCGCAGCCGTGTTCGAGTTTCGCGATGCCGGCGTCGACGAGGTAGTAGCCGATGTGGCCGAGCAGGGGCGTGTCGACGTCTTCGTGCGCCGCTTGCGTCGCCATCGTCACCGCGAGCGTGGCGACTTCGATCTCGCTCTTGCGTGCTTTCCTCGCGAGTTTCTCGACGACATGGCGATAGTTGTCGCGCGTCGCGAAGTCCATCTGCGGATAGACGCCGGCCGGATCCCGCCGCAGCACCTGTTCGACGTGGCTGGCGTTTTCGACGAAGTCGCGCCAGTCGATTGCTTCGAGCAGACGCAGGCTGCCGATGCTGTTGCTGATCGACACCTGGTCGGCGGCTTCTTCCTGATTGGCCGCATGGATGAGCTGCTCGATCGTCATGCCGGCTTCGCGCAGGCGCTGTTCGATCCAGGTGAGCGGCAACGCGAGCGCAGCGCTGTGTCCCTGCAGTCGCCGCGTCAGCTCGGCGACGAAGGCGCCCTTCATCGGCGGCTGCGAACGCGCCATGTCGGCGACGACGAGGATCAGACTGTTCGGATCGCGTTCGACGATGCCGATCATCGCGTCGGCCCATTGGCCGGCCAGATTGCGATAGCGACGATCGTCGCGCACGCGCGCGGCGACGCGGCGCAGATTCTCGATCAGGGCGAGGCGCAGCATGATCGGGATCGCCCACAGCTCGCCGAGCGCGAGCGGCGCGTGTTCCTGGTAGGCGTTGACGAAGCGCGCGATCGTGTCCGGATCGACGCGGCCGTCGCCGTGCGAGATCGCATTCAGCGCGATGTCGTAGACACGCGGCAGACCGGACGAGGCGCCGCGTTCGAGTCGCGGCAGTTCCCAGCTGTAGCGTTCCGGAAAATGCCGTTGCGCGGTGCGGATCTGCGCGTCGATCAGATACAGGTTGTCGAGCAGCCATTCGCCGGCCGGCGTGACGCGGCGGCCGGCCTTGATCGCGTCGGCGAGTACGGCGCAGGTATCGCGCAGCACATGTTCGTTCTCGGCCAGGCGCAGCAGCAGCCGGTCCGATCGACGACCGCTCAGAATGCGATGCTCGACCGCGAGCGCGCGACCGTGCTCGGACATCTGCTCGGCGCTGAGCAGTTCCGCACGCAGAGGTGCGTCACCTTCCTCGAAACCGTCGTCCGGTGTCCGACCGGGGCCCACCGTGAAGGGCCAGAACTGGAACCAGCGACGTGGCAGTGGCACATGTACTCCCATGACAAGGCGTTCCCGGCGCTCCGCCTCGGAGACATCCGGGAATGGGACAGGATACGTCAGCGCAGCGGCCGATCGCTCCCCATGGTGCCAAGCATCGCCTTAACGCATGCGCAGCTTGCTGTTGCGATAGCCGTAGCCGAAGTAGATCGCGGTGCCGACGACCGTCCACACCACCAGCAAGGTCCAGTTGTACCAGCTCATCGTGCTGAGCAGGATCAGGCAGCTGATGATGCCGCAACTGCAGATCAGCGGCGCCCACGGCACGCGGAAGGTGCGCGGTGCATCGGGTTGGGTGCGACGCAGAATCCACACGCCGGCGCAGACCGCGCAGAACGCGATCAGGGTGCCCATCGAGACGAGATCGCCGAGCACGTCGAGCGGAAACACGGCGGCCAGCGCCGCGATGCCGATGCCGGTGATCACGGTATTGATATGCGGCGTGCAGTAGCGCGGATGCAGGCGCGCGAACACCGGCGGCAGCAGTCCGTCGCGACCCATGATCATGAAGATGCGCGGCTGCGCGATCACCATCACCAGGATCACCGATGAAAGTCCGATCAAGGCGCCGATCTCGACCACGATGCGCAGCCAGCCGAGCTCCGGATGCGCGCGCACGGCGGTCACGACCGGCTCGCTGGTGCCGAGCTGATCGAACGGCAGCAGGCCGGTCAGCACGGCGGCCATGCCGATGTAGAGGATCGTGCAGACCGCGAGCGAGGCGAGCGTGCCGACCGGCAGATCGCGCTGCGGATTGATCGCCTCCTGCGCCGCGGTCGAGGTCGCCTCGAAGCCGATGTAGGCGAAGAACACCATTGAAGCGGCGCGCAGGATGCCGGACCAGCCGAATTTGCCGTCACCCTGATTGTCCGGAATGAACGGATGCCACAGTGAGGTATCGACGTAACGCGCGCCGGCAACGATCACGATCACGATGAGCCCGACCTTGAGGATCACCATCAGCAGGTTGGCGGTACTCGATTCGCGGATGCCGATGTAGCAGACCCAGGTGAGCGCGAGCACGATCGCGACGGCGGGCAGGTTGAACAGCGCGCCAGTCGCGACCAGATGGTTGTCGGTGAACGCGAGCGGCGCATTCGTCAGCGCAGCCGGCAGCACGATGCCGAAATGCTCGAGCAGGCTGGTGAAATAACCGGTCCAGCTGACCGCGACGGCGGAGGCCGAGACGCCGTACTCGAGCACCATGTTCCAGCCGATGAACCAGGCGACGCCTTCGCCGAGCGTCGCATACGCATACGAATACGAACTGCCGGACATCGGGATCAGGGTCGCGAATTCGGCGTAGCACAACGCGGTGAAGGTGCAGCACACCGCAGCCATCACGAAGGCCAGAATGATCGCGGGACCTGCGTGCTCGGCCGCGGCCTGGCCGGTGATCACGAAGATGCCGCCGCCGATCACCGCGCCGATGCCGAGCGCGGTCAGGCCCCACGGTCCGAGCGTGCGTTTCAGCACCGGGCCGTCGCCGTTGTCGTAGGCGGAAAAGTCGGTCTTGCGGGCGAGCAGTTGTTCGAGCATGGCGGTTCCGTTCCGGCAGTGCGCGAAGCGCACGAAGAAAAAGGCCGGCGTCATGACACCGGCCTTTCGATCCTACGACATCGGCGTCATTCTCAGCTCGCGTTCTACGGTGCGAGCTGGCTGCGCCGGTAACCGTACAGTCGGTAGACGACCAGGCCGATGGCGGCCCATGAGACGAAGACGATCTTCGCGGTCATGCTGAGGTTCACGAACAGCAGCAGGCAACCGAAGATCGCGAGCGGACAGACGACCCACACCAGCGGCGTGCGAAACGGGCGCGGGCGATTCGGTTGCTGCTTGCGCAGGACGAGCACGCCGATCGAGACCATCGCGAATGCGAGCAGGGTGCCGGAGTTGGACGTATCGGCGAGTTTTCCGACCGGGAACAGCGCGCCGGAAAACGCGACGATGATGCCCGTGATCAGGGTGATCACATGCGGCGTGTGAAAACGCTGATGCACTTTCGACAGCGCGTCCGGCAACAGGCCGTCGCGTGACATCGTGAAGAAAACGCGGGTCTGCCCGAACATCATCATCAGGATCACCGAGGGCAGGGCGAGCACGGCAGCGACGCCGATCCAGTTGCCGAGGCTCGCGAAACCGAGCAGGCGCAGCGTATGTGCGAGCGGTTCCTTGCTGCAGACGAGGGCTTCCGATGCGCTGCACGCGGCAGCCATCGCCGCGCTGCCGGGATCGAGCGGCATGCCGTCGGCACCGAGGATCGGTTGCGCGCCGACCGAGCCGGCCGCGCCGTAGCCGACCAGCAGATAGAAGATCGTGCAGATCGCGAGCGAACCGATCAGGCCGATCGGGATATTGCGATTCGGATTCTTGGTTTCCTCGGCTGCCGTCGACACGGCGTCGAAACCGACGTAGGCGAAGAAGATCGATGCCGCCGCGCCGAGCACACCGACGCCGCCGAGTGGACTGCCCCAGCCTCCGGGCAGGAAAGGCTCGAAGTTCGTGCTCTTCACCGCAGGCACCGCGACGACGATGAATACGGTCAAGGCAACGATCTTGATCGCGACCAGCACCGCGTTGACCTTGGCGCTCTTCGAGGTGCCGATGATCAGCAGCCCGGTGACGGTCAGTGCGATCAGGAAGGCGAGCAGATTGAACGTGCCGCCTGCATACAGGCCGGTGCGCAGGTATTCGGGCAAGGCGAGTGCGCCGGGCTGGACCAGACCGAACAGGTCGCTGTGTGCGAGCAGGCCGTTCATGTAGCCGGACCAGCCGACCGTCACCACCGCCGCGCCGATGCCGTATTCCAGACCGAGCGCCCAGCCGACGATCCAGGCGACGAACTCGCCGAGCACGCCGTAGGTGTAGGTATACGCCGAGCCCGATACCGGCAGCATCGAGGCGAGTTCGGCATAGGCGAGCGCCGCCAGCGCACACACCGTGGCGGCGATCACGAACGCGATCATCATGCCGGGCCCGGCCTTCTGACCGGCCTCGGCCGTCAGCACGAAAATGCCGGTGCCGATGACCGCACCGACGCCGAGCAAGGTGAGCTGCACGGGGCCGAGCTGTCGCTTCAGCGATTTCCGTTCTGCTGTTTCAAGAATCTGCTCAAGCGGTTTGACTCGCCAGAAAATCATCGCGTCCCCTCAGGAAACTGTTGCAACATCGGGTCGCCGGTGCAGGGGTTGCGATGCGGGCCGCCACCACCGTCGAGGTTTTTCGTCGGACCTGCCTGCGCGGGCCGCAACCGCCGGTAAAATACGCGACCCCCGACGGAGCGGCAAGCGAACATGGTCATGCACGGCGATGCTGTCCTGCCGCAAAATCCCGGTGCCGATCAAATTGCCTGGCTGGCCGCCATCGACCGCTACGCCCGCAGGTTTCCGCAGGAATCCGCTGCCGTCGCACTCTTCGGCGACTTCATGCGCAGCCGCGCCGATGCAGCCGTACGTGAATCAGCCGACGCTCACCTGACCGGTTCCGCGTGGCTGGTCAGCGCGGATGGAGCGCGCGTGCTGCTGACCCATCACCGCAAACTGGAACGCTGGCTGCAGCTCGGAGGACATGCTGACGGCGATGCCGATCTTGCGCGGGTCGCGCTGCGCGAGGCGGAAGAGGAATCGGGCTTGCCGGATCTCGTCGTCGAGCCGGCCATCTTCGATCTCGACCGCCACCGGATTCCCGCACGCGGCGATGTCGCTGCGCACTGGCATTACGACGTGCGCTACGTCGTGCGCGCCTGCGGCAGCGAGGACTTCGTGGTCAGTGCGGAATCGCATGCGCTCGCGTGGCGCAGCATCGGCGAACTCGCGCATGACGGCAGCAGCGACGAATCGCTGCGCCGCATGGCGCTCAAATGGTTGGCGCGCGGGGCGGCCGACGGCTGACGATACTCAGTCGAAGCCGTCCTTGAACACGGCATCGGTGACATCGTGCAGATGCCAAACGCCGGTGTTGGTGGCGGCGATCACGTGTCCCTGTTCGCCCGGCACGCTGGCCAATCCGGAAATCGACGTCGCCGGCAGGCCTGCGTCGATACGCGTCCAGTGCGCGCCGGCGTCTTGCGTACGCAGCACGCAACCCGTGCCATGGCTGGCGACAGAACGACCACTCGCATAGAGCACGTCCGGCGTCGCTTCCTCGATCAGCATTTTGCGAACATCGCAATCGGCGAACGCGGCCTGTTCCTGCCAATGGTCACCGCCGTCGTCGCTGCGGAACAGATGACTGCCGGTGGCGCCGTCGTCGAAGCCGCCAGCCGCCCATACCACGCCGGACACGCGCGGATGCAAAGCCAGCGCGAAAATGTTCAAGGCCGAATCGGTCGAGCCCGGATAGCGCGGCAAACCGGTGTTGGCGGGTTGCCAGTTGAGACCGCCGTCGGTGCTTCGGAAAACGCCGTTGGCGAGTGTGCGTGGTCCCGGTTCACCGTCGCCGAGCTGCGTTTGTCTGTCGTAGGTGCCTGCATACAAGTGACTCGTCGCGCGGGGGTCGAGTGCCAGAGAGAAAGGAGTCACGGTCTCCACGGCATTTGCGAGTCGCACGCTGGCGGGCAGCCCGTTGCTTCGGTCCAACAGGGTTGCACCCGCATCGTCGCTGCGCAGGATGCGAAACAGGTTCGAGTTCTCCTGCGTTCCGTTCGTGATGGCGTAGAACGTGCAGCGGTCCAACCGAGCACGGTCCTGTCGCGGGAGGAGCTGCGCACGAGCGCGGGTCGAGTGCGATGGCGCGCGCACTGCCGAGGTACGGCCCCGGCAATTCGGTCCAGTGATTGCCGCCGTCGAGACTCTTGAACACACCCGGACCATCGTACCCATTTGCGGTGGCATAGACCGTTGTCGTGGCGATGGCCGTTGAAGTTGGATCGACCGCGATGGCGCGAACCCCATAGATGAATTGACCGATGTCGGAAGTGACCCAGGTGCTGCCGCCATCGTCGCTGAGAGCAATTCCGCGCGTTGCAACGCCGGTCTCGTCGTACCCAGCATAGATACGCTGCGGGAAGTGCGGGTGCACGGCTACCGTACGCAACACGCTTCCGCCGAGTCCTTCGTTCAGTGCGTTCCATGTGTCCCCACCGTCGACGCTGTCGAACACGCCGACCTGATCGGTGGCGGCCCAGAGACGTGACGAATCCGCCTTGTCGCGCGACAATTGTTTGACCGGAGCAGGCGTTCCATAGCCGATCAATGGCTGCGTGAGAACCGGTGCCACCGAACGCATGATGCCTTCGTCGCAGCCGACCATGGCGACGTCGTTCTCGGTGGAGTCGAGCAGGATGTCGTGAGTCGAGGAACACAGCCCCCAGCTCTGTTCGGTCCAGCCGAAGCCCAGATAATGACTGGTGTACGAGCCGAACTCGGTCGCAAGAAAGGTCACGCCGCCCGCACCAAATGCGATCGCGAGAGGACGGCCGCTGAATCCGCCGCTCCAGCGCCAATCACCGTTTTCCGTCGGTCCCGTATAGAAATAAAGATTTGAACTGAAATACGGCGCCAACGCGGCGACCCATTCCGGATGATCGGGGGGAATGACAAGCTTCGACACGATTTCCTGGTCGGACAGGCCAGCGCTTTGCGATACGAAACTGGCTCCCGCGTCGTCGCTGTACCAGACTCCCGATGTTTCGGTCAGTGCGAATAGCTGGTTGGTAGTGCCAGGTACGCCGACCAGCCCTATCAGGTCCTTGTTGATCGTGGGCACCTGGCTGACGTTGGCAATGGTTTCGCCATTGTCGTCGCTGCGATACACGTTGCCGGCGATGTCACCGACATAGATGCGACCCGGCTGTGCATCGGATTGCGCGACGCCTATGAACTGACCAGGCCCGCTGCCGGGAGATCCAGCCAGCTTGCGCGCCCAGTGCGCGCCGTGGTCGTCGCTGCGAAACAGCCCGCCGCCGGTTTGCGCGAACAGGACTTGCCCGTCATTCGATTGCAGCAGCACCCTGACGTCGCCGCCGTAGGGCGAGCCGCCGCTCCAGGTTTGCGCAAATACGCAGGTTGAAGTCGAAATCGCGGCGAGCGACACCGCGTGCAGAAAAAACGATTTCAGTCCGTTGCTGGAACGGCCGTCTGAATGGCGCACGCTTGAATTCTCCCCGGGCATTGGCGCGAGTCTAACGTGTCGCTTGCGCGATCGCACGCCAATGTCCAGGTGGCATGCTGCCCGGATATCAAAGTAAATTCTTTACCTTTCTTTATTTTTTCATTCGTTCGGCGCGGTACGGATTTTCCTTCAGATAACCGTCCGTCAAGGTCTTCAGGAATGCGACCACGTCATCGATCTCGTGGCGGTCCAGCCGCGGCTTCGCGCCGCGCTTCTGGCCATCGAACGGTGCATCGCGGTTGAGATTAGTCTGGTACTGCGCGGGCAGATCGTCATAGGCGTTCACGCGGCCATCCTTGCTCTTCGAATACCAGCGCTCCGGCGTGATGTCCCGTGTGACATAGAACTCGATCACCTCGCGCAGGCTGTGCAGGCTGCCGTTGTGAAAGAACGTCTTGCGCAAGGCGACGTTGCGCAAGGTCGGCGTACGGAACAGTCCGCAGAAATCGTCCTGGCCGGCCTTGTCCTTGCGCTCGGGGCCACATGCGCCGAGGTCGTTGAATGCCGGATTCGCGTTGCGCGGAATCTTCGGATTGCGCGGCACGCCGAGCGCGATCAAGCCGTAATCCGACAGCGCCGGTGCGCCGCCATCGAGCGCGCGCCGGCTGATGTGACATTCGGCGCAATTGCCCTTGTCCTCCGATTCGAACAATTTCAGACCGCGTGCTTCCTGCGGGCTCAAGCGGGCGCGATGGGTCAGGAAGGCGTCGTACTTGCTCGTGTACGGATTGAATTCGTCGTAGTCCTCCTCGAATGCGCCGAGCGCGCGCACGACGGCGGAGAAGGCGTCGTCGTCGCTGTCGAGCGCGTGCTCGCCGAGCGCCTCGCGCAGCGTCGCTGCGTAGCTCGCCTTGCGCGCGGCGCTCGCGATGCCGGCCGGCGTATTCGCCATCTCGAACTCGGACAGCAGGGGCATGCGTGCCTGGGCGTCGCCGCGATCGACCCGGCCATCCCACGTCAGGCCGCCGGTCGGGCCGGCGTCGACCGATTCGTCGCCTTCCTCGTCCGAGTCGTGATAGTGGTTGCTGTAGGGAGGAATGCGGTTGAGATAGGTCAGCGTCGGCGGCGCACGCAATCCGCGCTGACGCATGTCGTTGCCGCCGGGCTGCACATCGAGGGCGTTCGGCGGGTTGTAGCGCAGCTTCGGGTCGTGACAGCTTGCGCACGCCTGCTGGCCGGATGCCGACAGCGAACGATCCGCGAAGATGGCCCGGCCGGCCTGGCGCAGCAGCGCTGCGCGCTTGAACGAGGCTGCGTAACTCGCGGATTTTCCGTCAGCCGCGACATCGCCCGTGGCGTGCGGCGAGGCGGCCAGCGCGACGGCGCTCAACGACAAGGCGAGCGACAGCAGGCCGCTGAGCAAGGTGCCGCTGCCGGGAGAAACGAGGAATCGGCGCATTCGACGAATGTTGCTGGCTGACGAACCCATGCATTCGCGCATTGCGGACGCGTCGCACGAGAACCGACCACGCAGCCTAGCCGCGCATTGTTACGGTTGTGCCAACTTAAAAGTTTCACGGAATTGAAAAATATACCTCGTAAGTTGCCCGAGTCGGCGCGGGTGGGCGCCGCTGCGCATTTCCTTCCTGCACGTCTTCGAGGTGTTCAACATGCAAAAGCGAGCTCTTTCGCTAGCGACAAGTCTTACCCTGTTCACCGGCTTCAATGCCTCCGCCGAGCCTGCGGGCGCGCAAAATCCCGCGCAGGCGGCCGGGATCGAGCAGATCAAGACGGTCGTGGTGATCTACGCCGAGAACCGCGGCTTCGATCACCTGTATGGACATTTCCCCGGCGCCAACGGACTCGACAACGCGACTTCGGAGCAGATGACCCAGCTCGACCGCGACGGCTCGGTGATGGCGACGCTGCCGCCGATCAGCGGCAACGGCTTGACCGACCCGTCCGACCCGACGCAGATTCCGAGTTCGGAAACGGCGGGACATCCGAACACGCCGTACGCGCTCGACGATGCGGCCGGCTACAACGTCGACTTCAACTACAAGCTGCACGATCTGGTGCATCGCTTCTACAACAACCAGATGCAGATCAACGGCGGCCTCAACAACAAGTTTGCCGCGTGGAGCGATGCCGGCGGCGAAGTGATGGGGCATTGGGACAACTCGGACACGATGGCGATGTGGGCGGTCGCGCAGAAGTACACGCTGGCCGACAATTTCTTCCAGGGTGCGTTCGGCGGCTCCTTCCTCAACCATCAGTACCTGATCTGCGCATGTGCGCCGTTCGATTTCAAGACGCAGGCCGATCCGGTCACGTTCGCCGGAAACATCTCGGCAGTGAACCCCGATGGCGTCTCGCTGAAGATCGATCCGGCCAGCCCAGCCTCGGCGATCGACGGCGTTCCGAAATACGTCAACGACAACGTGCTGACGCCGGACTACTACGGCGTCAACACCATGCAGCCACCGTATCAGCCGTCGTCGAATGCGCCTGCGTCCGGTGGCGATCCGCTCTACGCCGATCCGAACAAGCCGAATACGCTGAGCCCGCAAACCGCAACCCAGATCGGCGATCTGCTGACCCAGAAAGGCGTGACCTGGGCCTGGTACGCCGGCGCTTTCCAGGCGGCGCTCGATCACACTGCTCCGGCCAATGTGTCGTTTCAATTCCACCATCAGCCCTTCAACTACTACGCCGAATACGCTCCGGGCACGGCAGCGCGATCGGAGCATCTGCTCGACGGTGGCATCGATGGCGTGGCTTTCATCCAGGCGATCGACGCCGGCACCTTGCCGCAGGTCACGTTCTACAAGCCCGAAGGCAAGCAGAACCAGCACTCGGGCTACGCGGACATCAATGACGGCGATGCGCACATCGCCGACGTGATCTCGCATCTGGAAGCGAGCCCGCAATGGGCCAATATGGTCGTCGTGGTGACCTACGACGAAAACGGCGGCTGGTGGGATCACGTGGCGCCGCCGAAGGGCGATCGCTGGGGTCCGGGCACGCGTATTCCGGCGATCATCGCTTCGCCCTTCGCCAAGCAAGGCTTCGTCGATCACACGCAATACGATTCCGCGTCGCCGCTGCGTCTGATTACCAGGGTGTTCGGGCTGCCGACGCTGCCGGGTCTGGCGCTGCGTGATCAATCGCTGCAGCAGAACGGTCAGCCGCCGATGGGCGATCTCACCGCGGCACTCGCGCTCGGACCGGCCGGTGGCGGCACGACGGAGCCGGTGCCTGCGCCGGTCAACAGTCCATGGATGCTGCTGCTCGCAGCGTTCGGCCTGATCGGCGCGGCCGGTTTTGCGACGCGTCTTCGCGAAAAATTCTGAGTGATTGTCGTCACGGCCTCGGCGCAATGCCGAGGCCGTGGTTGTCGGCGAAAGGCCCGCTCAGGGCGCGCTGCAATCGAAGTCGAACCTGCGCGTTGCAGGCTCGCGCCGCACGCGTGAGCAACGCAGCGGCGCGCCGCTGATCCTTCAGCGCATCAAGCGCGGCCGGCAAACTCGCCGGTGGTTGTGCTGACCTGCACCTTTTCTCCGCTGCGGATGTATTCGGGCACGAGGATCTCGATGCCGGTCGACAACTTCGCCGGCTTCGGTCGCTTGGTTGCGGTCGCACCTTTCATCTCGGGCGCGGTATCGACCACCTCGAGTGTCACCGACTGCGGCAGCTGCAACGCAACCGGCGCATCATCGATCAGCTGGATGTAACAGCCTTCGATGCCGTCGACGATGTAACCCCACGCATCGCCGATCGCATTCGCATCGAGCGTGTACTGCGTGTAGTCCTCGCTGTCCATGAAGACGTAGGCCTCGTCGTCCTTGTAGGAGAAACTGACGGCGCGCCGGATCAGCTCGGTTTCCTTCAAGTCGTCTTCGGCGCGCAGGGAGATGTCGAGCTTGTTGCCGCCCGGCACGCTGTACATGATGAAGCGAAAGGTCACGTTGCCGCCGCGGCCCTGCGGCGAACTGCGCTCGATGTCGCGCACCTGATACACCTTGCCGTCGTGCTCGACGACATTGCCCTTGCGGATTTCGGCTGCTCTCATTTCAGTTCGCTTCGTGATGTCGGTGGGTGTGGGTCATGCAGTCGAGCTGCACGAAGATTCACTTCGGCGCGAGACGAATCGCGCCGTCGATGCGGATGGTTTCGCCGTTCAAATAGCGATTGCCGATGATGAAGGCGACCGTGTCCGCATATTCTTCAGGCGTGCCGAGCCGCGGCGGATACGGAACCTGCGCGCACAGCGACTGGTACACCGCGTCCGGCATGCCGTCGACCATCGGCGTATGGAACACGCCCGGCGCAATCGCCATCACGCGCACACCGATGCGCGCGAACTCGCGGGCCATCGGCAAGGTCAGGGCGACGATGCCGCCCTTCGAGGCCGCGTAGGCGGCCTGACCGATCTGGCCTTCGTAGGCGGCGATCGATGCCGTGTTGACGATCACGCCGCGTTCGCCGTCCTCACCCGGAGCGTTGTGCTGCATGAGATCGGCCGCCGCTTTGGCGACGTTGAAACTGCCGATCAGATTGATCGTGACCGTCGTCGCGAACGTCTTCAGCGGCATCGGCCCTTCCTTGCCGAGCACGCGGCCCGAGCCGAGGATGCCGGCGCAGTTGACCACTACGTTGAGTCCGCCGAGCGCATCCTGCGCCTGTTTCAGGGTTGTCGTGACTTCGTTTTCGGAGGTGACGTCGGCGCGGAAATAGCGCGCGCGATCGCCGAGCTCGATCGCCGCTGCGCGGCCCTTCTCGTCGTTGACGTCGAGCAGCGCAACCGCGCCACCGCGAGCGAGAAGATGCTTCGCCACGGCGAAGCCGAGACCCGAAGCGCCGCCGGTAATCACGGCCTTGACCTGGTCGAGTTGCATGGAGATCTATCCGCAGCGAATGAAGGCGCGGATTCTAGCCGAGCGCGTGCGCGATCACAGCTCGCGCAAATAGAAACGGTCGCAACTGAAATGCCCGGTGTTGCCCATCGGCTGCGCGATCGGGTGAAACCCGCTGGCGAGATAGATCCGCTGCGCGGTGTCCATGCCGGTCAAGGTTTCCAGATAACACTGGCGAAATCCGAGCGTTTTCGCCGCGTCCGGACAGCGACCGATCAGCGCGCGGCCCGCGCCGCGTCCGCGCAAGGCCGGCAGGAAATACATCTTGCGCAATTCGCAGATCGTCGCAGCGGCGCCATCGAGCGGCGCGATGCCGCCGCCGCCGAGCACGTGGCCGTCGACCTCGACGACGAAGTAGGCGCAGCGTGCGCGTGCATACGCCGAGCACATCGCGTCGACTTCGCGGTCGTGGATCGCGAAGCCCGCACCGCCTGCGCCGAACTCGGGCATCACCTGGCGGATCACGCCGGCGATGGCGGCGTCGTCGCGCGGTTCGATCGCGCGAATCGTGTAGTCGGTCGCGGCGTGCGTCATCAGTCGACGGTGCGGCGGAAATCGAGGTCGTAACGCGCGCCGCCGGTCAGCGCATGCAGGCGCAGGTTGGTGATGCGGATCGGCGCGCCGGTCGCGAGTTCGGCCACGTTCGAGTCGGCCATCTCGGCCGGATCGATCAGGGTGACGCCGCCGCTGCCGATGACCTCGAGCACATTGTCCGCTCCGATCACCGCCGCGGTCGCACTGTCGATGCCGAGGCCGAGCGCGAATGGATTCAGCGCCAGCGCGGCGAGCAGACGGCCGAGCCGATCACTGGCATGGCCGCCTTGATCGATGACGACGCGGTTGGTCAGACCGAGCCCGGGCGCGAGGTTGGCGCCGCCGATGCGCGGCGTCGCGCCCTCGGCACCGTGCGTCAGCATGTGTTCGCAGAGCAGGGCGGCGCCGGCGCCACATCCGGCGACCGCCATGCCGTCGGCGTTGCGGCGGCGAATCGCGCGCGCGAGCTGGGTGCCGCCGATCAGGGTCGAAAGCCGCAGCGGCTGGTCGACCAGCAGGAACACCAGTTGCGCATGCTCGATCGCATCGAGCAGAACGCGTTGATCGCTGTCGGCACGCTTCTGCAGAGTGTGCCTGCGGATCTCGCCGGCACCGATGCCGTACAGGACGTTTTCGAGTTCGCTGTCGTCATCCACGCCGTCGCCGGCGTCGGGTGCGCCGAGCATGACGATGCGCGGTTGCGGTCCGATCAACGCGAGCAGGCGCGTCAGCAGTTGCGTGCCGCGTTCGTCGGCGTTGACATCGCCGCTGGCGACGATCAAGCCGCGCTGACGGTCGGGAGCGAGTTTGGCGGGCATCGTGCGGATCGCGGCGGAGAAGGTCGCGAGTATAGCCAGCGCAAATCACCTTCAGGGCTGCGGCGCGACTCCGCGCGCACGTGCGAACGCCGCGATCCCGCGCGCATCGAGCGCCGGGCTGAACAAATGGCCCTGTCCGAAACGCATGCCCTGGCCCAGCAGGAAGCTGCGTTGCTGCTCGGTTTCCACGCCTTCGGCGACCATGCTGAGGCCGAGTCCGTGGCCGACGCGGATGATCGCTTCGCAAATCGCGGTGTCGGGCGTGCTCGAAGGAACCCGGCGCATGAAGTCGTAGCTGATCTTGAAGCCGTCGATCGGCAACCGGCGCAGGTAGTTGAGCGCGGAATAGCCTTCGCCGAAATCGTCGATGGTGATGGTCACGCCGGCCTCGCGCAGGTCCTTGAACATCTGCACCGTGTCCGGCGTGTCCTCGATCAGCATGCGCTCGATCATTTCGAGCTCGAGCGATTCGCCCGGCAGTTCGTATTTGCGCAATGTCGCCAGCACCGTTTCGAGGAATGCCTCGCTGAGCAGCTGGCGATAGGACACGTTGACGGCGACGCGTTCGAGCGCGAGTCCCTCGGCGCGCCACGCGCGCAATTGGCGGCAAGCCTCGTCGATCGCCCAGGCGCCGATCGCGACGATTTCGCCGGAGCTTTCCGCATGCTGCACGAAGGCCATCGGATGCAGTTCGCCGCGCTGCGGATGGTCCCAGCGCAGCAAGGCTTCGACCGCGACGACATTGCCGTTCGCCAGTTCGACCTGCGGCTGATAGACCAGGCGCAGCTCGCGGTTCGCCAGTGCGCTGCGCAATTGATTGGCGATCGCGAGATTGTTCTCCAGGCGCCGCGCCATCGCCGGCGAAAACGCCTGCCAGGTGCCGCGCCCGCGATGCTTGGCCTCGCTCATCGCCGCGTCGGCGTGATGCAGCAGTTGCTGCGCGTTGGTGCCGCCGTCCGGATAACGCGCGAGACCGATCGAGGCGGTGATCACGAATTCCTCGCCGGCGTATTCGAACGGACGCCGGAACTTGCCGTTGATGATCTCCGCAATCTCGCCCGGTTGTTCGTCGTGCATCGAGCGCGGCAGCAGCACCAGGAACTCGTCGCCGGCGAAGCGGCCGCAGCGTGCGCCGTCGGGCAGGCATTCCTGCAACCGGCGTGCCGCACTCGCCAGCAAAGTATCGCCCGCGGCTGCACCGAGCACATCGTTGATGATCTTGAAGCGATCGAGGTCGATGTAGAGCAGGCTCGGGCCGGAACTGCCGCGCGTGGCGATGATCTGGCGATCGAGTTCCTCGATGATCTGCGCGCGATTGACCAGGCCGGTGACCGGGTCGGTGACCAGCTTGTGGCGCAATTCGAATTCGAGCAGCTTGCGTTCGGTGATGTCCTGGCAGGTGCCGGAAATGCTGTAGACCGATCCGCCGTTGAACACCGGGCGATAGGCGGCGCTGATCCAGCGGCGCCGGCCGAGCGCGGTGACGATCTCGTATTCGCGCCGGATGTGGATGCCGCGGCGAGCCTCCGCGATGTCGAGCACGGCACGGTCGCGGCTGCTGGGATCGAGCAGGGCGAGCGCGCGGTCGAGCGAGATCGGGATATCGTCCGGCAGATCGAACAGGCGGTACATCTCGCGCGTCCAGATCAGTTCGTCGGTGCCCACGATGATTTCGTAACCGCCGATGCTGGCGATCGCCTGGGTCTGTTCGAGCACGTCGCGCGTGCGCTTGAGTTCGGTCACGTCGGTGAATGTTGACACCACCTGGTAGAGCGGGCCGCCATCGTCGCGGAACAGCGGCACGGCGGTCGCGGACAGCCACAGCGGATGCTTCAGATGCGGCATCCAGAAGCAGATCAATTCCGATTCGACGGCCTTGCCGCTGCGCTGCGCACGTGCGAACGGCAGCTCGTCCTGGGTGATCGCGTTGCCGAATGCGTCGGCATAATGCCAGCCGGGAAAACCCTCGCGTTCGAGCTGGCCCGCATCGGTCTCGCTGAGCTGGAAAATGCGGTATGCGGCCGGGTTGCCGTACAGCATGCGACCGTTGCGATCGCGAATGATCACACCCTTGTCCATCGAATGCAGGGTGACGCGATAGCGTTGTTCCGCATCGCGCAGCGCCATCGCAGTGCGCTGCCAGTGACCGATGCCGCGCGCGATCGACAGCACCCGCATCTCGGCGCCGTCGAGATAGACACTGGAATGCACCTCGACCGGAAAATCACGACCGGCCGCATGGCGGATCGTCGTTTCGATGGTGAAGTCCTGCTTCGACTGACAGACCGCGATCACCTGACGCAGATGGTCGGGCGGCAACACCGGAAACAGGTCGTGCAGGTTCAGCGCCAGCAACACTTCACGCGCATGGCCGTACAGGCGGCAGGCGGCGGCATTGGCGTCGAGGACGTCCCCGTGCATGTCGTGCACGGTGATCGCGTCGGGAATCGCTTCGATGAAGTCACGATGATGCGTGGCGATCGCGAGCGCGGCATTTTCGTGGCCACGCAAGGTGTCGATGGCGGCCTCGAGCACCTCACGCGCAGACGTCTCCACATCCGCGCGCGCCGCGAGCTGCAACAGCATCTGCGTTGCCGCGTGCGCCGCGTCGCTGCCTTGCATGGCATGCGTCCAGCCCGGGGCATCGGTGTGCTGCAACGTTGCGTTCTGCTGCATCGCGTCGAATCCGCTCGGCGGCCTCGGAAGTCGCAGCGACCTTAGCACTCCCGCATCCTGTCGGGCGTGAAGCGGATGTGGATTTGCGCACATTTTGCGCATTTATCCGCCGTGTTCGCGCTCGCTGGGCGAGCGCCGGATGCGCTGTCAGAGACTGGCGCGTGCGACGCGGCTGGAGGTTTCGCGTCCGAGTTCGCCGCTCAGCCACAAGCCGGTCGCGATCAGCGCGTCGAGATCGACGCCGGTTGCGATGCCCATACCTTCGAGCATGTAGACGACGTCCTCGCTCGCGACATTGCCGGTGGCGCCCTTCGCGTACGGACAGCCGCCGGTGCCGGAGACGGCGCTGTCGACGACGCCGACGCCTTGCTCCAGGCAGGCCAGGATATTCGCCAGTGCCTGCCCGCGCGTGTCGTGAAAATGCACTGCAATCGCGGTCATCGGAACTTCTTCGGCAACCGCGCACAGCATCGCAGCGGCTTTCTTCGGCGTGCCGATGCCGATGGTGTCGCCGAGCGATATCTCGTAGCAGCCGAGTTCGTGCAGACGCTTGGCGACGCGCACGACATCGGCCACCGCCACATCGCCCTGATACGGACAGCCGAGCACGGTCGAGACGTAGCCGCGCACGCGCACCGCGTCCGCCTGTGCGCGTCGCAGCACCGGCACGAAACGCTCGATCGATTCGTCGATCGAGGCGTTGACGTTCTTCTGGTTGAACGCTTCCGATGCCGCAGTGAAGACGGCGATCTCGGCGGCGCCGACGCTGCGCGCGCGCTCGTAGCCCTGCAGGTTTGGCACCAGCACGGGATAGGCGACGCCGGGCTTCTTCTCGATCGCCGCGAACACTTCGGCGGCATCGGCGAGCTGCGGAATCCATTTCGGGCTGACGAAGCTGGTGGCCTCGATCGTGCGCAGGCCGGTCTGCGAGAGGCGATTGATCAGCTCGATCTTGGTCGCGGCCGGAATGATCGTCTTCTCATTCTGCAAGCCGTCGCGCGCGCCGACTTCGACGATGCGCACGGCAGCGGGTGTCCTATCCATTGCTCTGCTCCTTCGGAATCGCTTGCGCCATCTCGTGCTCGAATTGTTCGATCGACTGATGCCGACGCAGCAGCGGTTCGCGCGGGCTTTCGAAGACGTCGTTGCCGCGGATGAAATCAATCGTCTGCTGCGCATCTGCGCTGACGAAAACATGCAGTTCGGCGGCGGTCTTGTCGATCGTGCCGTCGATCGTGCCGTCGAGCGTGTTCTCGAGAATCCGCTTGGCGAGCAGATGGCTGTCGGTCATCGCGATATCAAGGCGGTCGCCGACGACGGCATAGCGGGCGTAGAACCAGGCCGCCGGTGCGGGATCGACGCCGTGCACGGCCGGCAGGCGGAAACTGCCGGCGCGCATTACGTCTGCAGCGCTCGCGACGGCGTAGTCGTGCGCACCGATGTGCGCGAATGTCAGCGGAAGCCGGCGTCGTTCGATGCGCCGACTGGGTTTTTCCTGGGCGATCACATAGGCGACGCAGGCCGGATCGACATAGAGCGCGAACACGTCGTCCGCAGCCACTGTTGCGGGCGCCCAGAGTCCTTTCAGACGGACATCGCAGGTCGTTGCCGGTTGCAATGGCGATGCAAAGCGTGTCTCGGTGCAGCCGCCCAGCACGGCCGCACCGAGCAGTGCTGCAAGCGGCACGGCTGCAATCGGCAGCACCCGCATCCACCAGTGCCTGGATGCGTTCAAGGCATCGCTGCCAGCTTCACCAGCACGGCATCGGCGTCGATGAAATCTCCGGCTGCGGCCTGCACGCTCTCGACCGTTCCGGCGCGCGGTGCGCGCAGGGTCAGTTCCATCTTCATCGCTTCCATGACCAGCAGTTCCTGGCCTTCGACGACATCGTCGCCGGGCCTGGTCTTGACCAGCACGACGCGACCGGGCATCGGCGCAAGAATACGATCGCCGCTGCCGGCCGCCTGTGTCGCGTACTCGAACGCGGGCGCATGCGCGTAGACCTGGCGGCGCTCGCCATCGTGCACGCTGACGCGTCCGTCATCGACCGCGACGCGCCAGCGCCGACTGCTGCCGTCGATGGTCGCCGCAAGAATGTCTTCGCGCAGCAGTGCATTCGCCACGTCGAAACGCACGCCGCCGCTTTCGAGCGTGTAGGTACCGTTCGCGCCGTACGCGGCAATCTCGACACGCTCGCCGGCATCGACCAGGGCGACGATGCGCTTGCCCGGATGGCCCAGGCGCCAGCCGTCCGCGCGTGCCCACGGCGAATGCGGGTCGCTGGATGCAGACGCGTTGCGCGGCGCCTCGTCTTCTTCATGCAGCAGCCAGGCGGTGGCTGCCGCGGCGAGCGCATGCGGATTGGCATCGCCGGCACCGACGAACTGTTCGAGATGCCGGTCGAGATAACCGGTGTCGATGCTCGCGTCGATCACGGCGGGATGCCGTACCAGGCGTTCGAGAAAATCGACGTTCGATTTCGGCCCGACCACATCGCATTGCGCCAGCGCCTCGCGCATGCGCACGAGGGCGGCATCGCGCGTGCGATCCCACACGATCAGTTTGGCGATCATCGGGTCGTAGAAGATCGTCACGCTGTCGCCTTCGATCACGCCCGAATCGATGCGCACGTGCGGCGAAGGAGCGGGCAGGCGCAGCTTTTCCAGTTTGCCCGAGCCGGGCAGGAAACCTTGTGCGGGATCTTCGGCATACAGACGCAGTTCGATCGCGTGACCGTTGGCGACGATGCCACCCGAGCCTTCGTGCGCGATCGCGTTTTGCCCGGTTGCGGAAGCAGGTTTGCGAATGAGCGAAGCAGGCAGCTCCTCGCCGGCCGCGACGCGCAGCTGCAGCTCTACCAGATCGAGGCCGAGTACCATTTCGGTGACCGGATGCTCGACTTGCAGGCGCGTGTTGATCTCCATGAAATAGAAATCGCCGGCCGGACCGACGATGAATTCGACCGTGCCTGCATTCACGTAATCGAGTGCGCGCGCCGCGGCGACAGCGGCATCGCCCATTTGCGCGCGCAGTGCCGGCGTGACGAAGGGCGAGGGTGTTTCCTCCAGCACCTTCTGGTAGCGCCGCTGCGCCGAACATTCGCGTTCGTTGAGGTGGACGATGTTGCCGTGGGTATCGCCGAAGACCTGGAATTCGATATGCCGCGGACGTTTGATATAGCGTTCGAGCAGAACACGCTCGCGCCCGAACGCGTTCTTCGCTTCGCGCTGGCAACTTTCCAGATTCGCCGCGAATTCTTCGGCGCTCCGCACGATGCGCATGCCCTTGCCGCCGCCGCCGTAGGCCGCCTTGATCATCAGCGGAAAGCCGACGCGCGCAGCTTCACGCGCGAGCAGGGCGGGGTCCTGGTCTTCGCCGGTGTAGCCGGGTACGACCGGCACGCCGCGCGCCGCCATCAGTTCCTTGGCGCCGGCCTTCGAGCCCATGCGGCGCATCGATTGCGCGGAGGGGCCGATGAAGACGAGACCGGACTGTTCGACCGCTTCGGCGAAATCCGCATTCTCGGAGAGAAATCCGTAACCCGGATGAATTGCCTGTGCGCCGCTGCTCCGGGCAACCTCGAGGATCGCATCGCCGCGCAGGTAAGAGTCGGCCGGCCGCGGTCCGCCGATCGGGTAGGCGATGTCGGCCTGGCGCACGTGCTGTGCGGTCGCGTCGGCCTGCGAATAAACCGCGACGGTTTCCACACCGAGCCTGCGGCAGGTGCGGATCACGCGGCAGGCGATCTCGCCGCGGTTGGCGATCAGGATGCGCTTGAATTTCATTCGCCGTCCCAGTAGTCGATCGAATCTTCGAGGCGTCCGTTGAAACGGAAGTAGTCGAACCGGTGCTCCGGATCGGCCGGAACTTCGCCGCGCACGCCGAACTTGCCGGAATCGGGATAGTCGACGATTTCCGGATACTGCCGCGTGCTGACCGCGAGGAACTTCAGATCCGCCGAACCGGTGTTGATGATCTGGTGCGCACTCTCGGCGCTGCCGGGCGGACAGGCAATGAAATCGCCGATCCGAATCGCATGCACGTCGCCGCCGATGCGTACTTCGCCGCTGCCTTCGAGTATGAAGAACATTTCCTCGTTGACGCGATGGCTGTGAAACGGAAACGCGCGCTTGCCGGCCGGAATCGCGGTGACGTTGTAGCCGAGCTTGCGCGCACCGATGCGTGATGAAATCTCGCCCATGCGGTGATCGAAGCGTTCTGCCGCCGCGCCCTGCGCGGCCAATGCCGGCGGCAGCGGCGACATGGCGAGGTCGGCCAGGTTGACGATCGGTCGGGTCATGCGGTCATCCCTGTGGCAGGTGGCAGACGGCTTCGATGTTGTGGCCGTCCGGATCGAGCACAAAGGCGCCGTAGTAGTTTTCGTGATAGCGCGGACGCAAGCCGGGCGCGCCGTTGTCGCGTCCGCCGGCAAGCAGGGCGCTGCGATGAAATGCATCGACCACCGCGCGACTCGATGCGACGAAGGCCGTATGCGTGCGGCCGGCGGTGTCGCTGCTTCCGATCCAGAAAAACGGTTTGCCTTGCGCGCCGAAGCCGGCGGCGCTGGAGCCGTCGTCGGTCTGCTCCGGCGTGACTTCCATGATCAGGCCGATGCCGAGCGGAGCCAGCGCCTGGTCGTAGAACGCCTTCGATCGTGCATAGTCGGAGACGGGAATACCGATATGGTCGAGCATGCGTGTTCCTGCAGGATGCGACGAAGTTTGCGCCGGATCGCGAACGGTAGCCGAACCGCAGTCGCGATGCGATGTGGAGTTCACGGGATCGTGAAGCACTGCGCCGCCGATGCGCTTTACGGTAGCATTGTCGCGAATGACGAAATCGTTTCTCAGCACGGACGGCGGACATTTCAGCAGTCCCGAAACTAGCCCGACCGACTCCCTTCAGAACCTGCTCGCTGGCCTCGCCGGCAAACCCGCCGAAGCGTGGCTGGAGCAGGGTAGAGCGCTGGCCTCGCGCGGCAATCTTGAAGCAGCAGAGATCGTGCTTCGCGCAGCCGTGCAGGCGCATCCGACCGATGCCGAAGTCAGTCTGGCCCTGGCCGGCGTGCGTTGGCAGGCCAGAGACCATGTCGGCGCGCAAGCCGTACTGCAGGATCTGATCGCCCGGCAGCCCGAGCATGTCGCCGCGTCATTCACGCTGGCTCGCGTGTATGCGGAGCAGGGAAGAACGCAGGCTGCGGCGATGGTCGTGCAGGCGTTGTTCGGCCGCTTTCGCCAGCCCGCCGAACTCATCGTCCAGGCCGGCGGGATGCTCGCCGAGTGGGGTTGCAAGGAGATTGCCGCCGACATTTGCGAACGTGAGATTGCCGCAGGTTCAACCGATCCGGGTCTGCATGTCTATGCCGGGATGCTGCAGATGCAGCTCGGCAATTTCGAAACTTCGCGCAGTCGTTATCGCGCCGCGCTCGACAGCGATCCTGCCACGCTCAAGTGGGGCGCCGCCTACGGCATCGCGTCCGCGGGGCGCTACGACGATCCGCAGCATCCCGATCGCGAGCGCTTCGAGCGCCTGCTCGAACAGCCGGGTCTGGTCGACAGTGCGCGCGTATCGTTGTTGTTCGCGCTCGGAAAGATCAGCGACGATCTCGGCGAGTACGCTGCCGCAGCCGGGTATTTCCGCCAGGCGAATGCAATCCAGACATCGGTGACGACGTGGCCGCGCAAGAACTGGCGCCGGCTCGTCGAAGCGCGCTTGAACGCAACGCCGCTGCCGCCACGCACGCCGGCCGATGGCGAATGCATCCCGATCTTCATCGTCGGTGCGCCGCGCTCGGGTACCACCCTGGTGGCGGAGTTGCTGGCGCGATCGGCGCAGGTGTGCAACCGCGGCGAGCTCGAGTGGCTGCCGCGCGTTGCAGAACAGGTCGCGCGCAGCGGAAAGCCGAGCCAGGCCATGCTCGACAAGGCTGCAGAGAAGTATCTGGCGCAACTGCGCCGGGATGATTCCGACGCGCTCTGGTTCGTCGACAAGCAGCCGCTGAACTTCATGCACGTCGATCTCATCCGCGCGCTGTTCCCGCAGGCCAGAATCATCCACTGTCGACGCAACAGCAGGGACACTGCGTTGTCGATCTGGATTCAGCATTTTGGCGCGTCGGAATATCGGTTCGCGTACGACTTCGCCGACATCGCCGCACTCATGCAGGGCTGTACGCGGCTGATGGCCGATGCCCGCCGCAAGACCGCAATGCCGATACTGGAAGTGCGCTACGAGGAATTGGTCGGCGCGCCGGATGCAGTCATCAATGATCTGGCGTCGTCGCTGGGCTTGCCGGCGTTTTCGATCGAGCCGAAGTCTGCGGCGGCGCCCTCGGTGATCGGTACGGCCAGCGTGTGGCAGGCGCGTCAACCGGTGTACACGCGTTCGGTCGGTCGCTGGCAATCCTATGCGGCGTTCGTGCTGGAGCTTCTGCAGTTTCCGGACGATTAGAAAACAGCGTCAGCGTTTCGAATCCTCGCGCGCCCACGCCGGTGCACGTTTTTCGAGAAAAGCCGCAAGGCCGTGCTGGCCTTCGCTGGAGACGCGCAGGCGTGCGATCAGCTGCGCATTCTCCGCGTCGATGCGTTCGGCGTCGTGCAAGGTCATGCCGGCGACGCGCAGGGCGAGCTGCTTGGCTTCCGCCTGCGCGAGCGGGCCGCCTTTGCCGAGAAAATGCAGGGCGCGATCGACGCTGGCGTCGAGCTGATCCGCGGCGACGCTTTCGTGCAGCAGACCGATGCGTGCCGCCGTGTCCGCATCGAAGACTTCGCCGCTGACGAACAGCCGGCGTGCCTGGCGCGCGTCGATGGCGGCAATCACGTAGGGAGAAATCACCGCGGGCACGAGGCCGAGCTTGACTTCGCTGAGCGAGAATTTCGCGCCCTTGACGCCGATCGCCAGATCGCAGCAGGCGATGAGGCCGACACCGCCGCCATAGGCCGCGCCGTTGACGCGCGCGATGGTCGGCTTGGAAAGAAAGTTCAGCGTGCGCATCAGCAGGGCAAGGCGCAGCGAGTCGGCGCGGTTGTCTTCCTCGCTGGCCTGCGCCATCGCGCGCATCCAGTTGAGATCGGCACCCGCGGAGAACGATGCGCCGGTGCCGGTCAGCACGATCGCGCGAATCTTTTCATCGCGCTCGCACTCGATCAGGGCGGTGGTCAGTTCGGCGATCAGTGCCTCGTCGAAGGCGTTGTGTACCTGCGGTCGGTTCAGGCTGATCGTGGCCGCGCTGCCGCTGACGACGACGAGGATGGCTTCGCTCATGCGGTCTTCCTTGCGCGTGGGGCGGTGATGATAGTCGTTGCGCGAACGCGTCGCGACACGATCGGCGCGAGTGCGAGCCGGGACATTTCTTGCGGCGGCTGCGCATTCGTCTATCGCCGGAGGCTTGCTCAATTGAGATTGCTTGCGTGCAGCCGCGGTCGGCGGGCAGGCATGCGCGCCGGCGTCGTCAACGTAAATCCCCGCGCGGCGCCGGTTGAAAAGCGTACAATGCGAACCATTCTTATTTGCGTGCAGACTCAGCGTGCGGCTATCCGACTTGAAGAAGGGAGCATCCGCCGTGGTTCGTGAAGTCGAAGATGCCCATGCCGCCGACCCGATCGCGCGTCGCCTGCGCGAACTCGGCTTCGTCCACGGCGAGCCGGTGCGCGTCGTCGCCAGCGGCCCGATCGGCGGCGAACCGCTGCTGGTCCAGATCGGTTTCACACGCTTCGCCCTGCGTCGCACGGAAGCTGCGCGCGTGCTGCTGATGCAGGCAGACGCCGCATGAACGCCATCGCCGCCGCGCCGCGCATCGCCCTGGTCGGCAATCCGAACAGCGGCAAGACCGCGCTGTTCAACCGCCTGACCGGCAGTCAGCAGAAGGTCGCCAACTATGCCGGCGTCACCGTCGAGCGCAAGGAAGGCCGCTTCGTCGCGCCGTCGGGCCGCGTGCTGCAGCTGCTCGATCTGCCCGGTGCCTACAGTCTGGACGCGGCAAGTCCGGACGAGGCGATCACGCGCGACATCTGCGAAGGACGCTATCCGGGCGAAGCTGCGCCGGACATGATCGTGTGCGTCGCCGACGCGACGAACCTGCGCCTGCACCTGCGCTTCGTGCTCGAAGTGAAACGGCTCGGGCGACCAATGGTGCTGGCGTTGAACATGATGGATGCGGCGCGCAAGCGCGGCATCCGCATCGATGTGGCTGCGCTGGAAAAAGCGCTCGGCATGCCGGTCGTCGGCACCATCGCGGTGCAGCGCGGCGGCGCCGCGGCGTTGATGGAGCGTCTCGACGCCAGCGCTTCGGCCGGCATCTCGCCGGTTGCTGCGGCAGCGCTCGATGCCGGTGACGCGGCGACGGAGGCCGATCTGCATGCGCAGGTGCGCGCGCTGCTGGCGAGCACCGTGACGATGCCGCGCGCGACCTCGGGCATCGACGATGCAGTCGATCGCATCGTGCTGCATCCGGTCGGCGGCCTCGCCATTCTCACCGTTGTGATGTTCCTGATCTTCCAGGCGGTGTTTTCGTGGGCGGCGCCGTTGCAGGATGGCGTGACCGCGGCGATCACCGCACTCGGCGGATGGGTCGGCGGGCTGCTCGCGTCGATGCCGCTGCTGCACAGTCTGGTGACCGATGGCCTGTTCGCCGGGCTCGGCACCGTGCTCGCGTTCCTGCCGCAGATCCTGATCCTGTTTCTTTTCATCCTGATGCTGGAAGAATCGGGCTACCTGCCGCGCGCGGCCTTCCTGCTCGATCGCATGATGTTCGCCGCGGGCCTGACCGGCCGCTCGTTCATTCCGCTGCTGTCGAGCTTCGCCTGCGCGATTCCCGGCATCATGGCGACGCGCAGCATCCAGGACCCACGCGATCGTTTGACCACGATTCTGGTCGCACCGCTGATGACCTGCTCGGCGCGCCTGCCGGTGTACACCTTGCTGATCAGCGCCTTCATCCCGCGCAGCGCCGTGCTCGGCGTCTTCAACCTGCAGGGCGTGGTGCTGTTCACGCTGTACTTCGCCGGCGTGGTCAGCGCGCTCGCTGTCGCCTATGTGATCAAGCGTGTTCGCCGCGACAAGAGCGAGCATGCGCTGATGATGGAGTTGCCTTCCTACCGACTGCCCAATCCGCGCGATGTCGCAATCGGTCTGTGGGAGCGCGCGAAGATTTTCCTGCGCCGCGTCACCGGCATCATTCTGTCGCTGACCGTGCTGCTGTGGTTCCTATCGAGTTTCCCGTCGCCGCCGGAGGGCGCGATCGAACCGGCCATCGACTACAGCTTCGCCGGCATGATCGGCCACTGGATGACCTATGTGTTCGCGCCGATCGGATTCAGCTGGCAGATCTGCATCGCGCTGATCCCGGGGCTTGCGGCGCGTGAGGTTGCGGTGTCGTCGCTGGCGACCGTGTATGCGATGTCCGCCGTCGACGATGCGGCCACCGCGCAGCTCGGCGCGACCATCGCTTCGCAATGGTCGCTCGCCACTGCGTTGTCGCTGCTCGCCTGGTACGTGTTTGCGCCGCAATGCATGTCGACCCTGGCGGTGATCCGGCGCGAAACGAATTCGTGGCGCAACGTGTGGATCAGTGCGGGCTACTTGTTCGGCCTCGCCTACCTGGCCTCGCTGCTGACGTATCAGATCGCGAAGGCGCTGACATGAGCACGCCCGCGCTCGTGCAGGCCGTATTGATCGCGCTGGCAGTGATTTGGGCCGTCATGTTTGCCGCGCGAAAATTCATGCCGATCGCAACTCGCCGTGCACAGGCGCGCGTTGTGGCCGCGCTCGATCGACCTGCAGCTCCGCTCTGGCTGCGCGAATTCGCACGCCGCGCGCAACCGCAGAGCACCAGCGGCGGCAGTTGCGGTGATGGTTGTTCGGCCTGCGGCGGTTGCGCCGCAGCTGCGGCCAAACCGGTTGTGGAGGCGCAGCCGCTGGTGTTTCGCTCACGACCGAAGTCCTGAGCGATCTCCTGCGTCGTAGAATCGTGTGATGGACACGTTCTCGCTTCATCGCGGCGACACCCCGCTGCTGATCAGCCTGCCGCACGACGGCAGCATCCTGCCCGACGATCTTTCCGCGCGGATGACGCCGTCGGCACGACGCGTACCGGATACCGACTGGCACGTGTCGCGCCTTTATGCGTTCGCGCGCGAACTCGGCGCCTCGATGCTGGTGCCGGTGTATTCGCGCTATGTCGTCGACCTCAATCGACCGTCCGACAATGCTTCGCTCTATCCGGGCCGCAACACGACGGGCCTGTGTCCGATCGTGCAGTTCAGCGGCGAGCCGGTCTATCAGGCGGGCGAGGAGCCGCAGGCAGGCGAGATCGCCGCGCGCATCGAGACGTATTGGAAACCCTATCACGCAGCGCTCGCCACCGAGATTGCGCGTCTGCATGCGCGACACGGTCGTGTCGTCGTGTGGGAAGGCCACTCGATCCGTAGCGTCGTACCGTTCCTGTTCGATGGTCGCCTGCCGGACTTCAATCTCGGCACCGCAGATGGCGCCAGCTGTTCGCCTGCCTTGCAGGAGCGTCTGACCGGCGTGCTCGCTGCGCAACGCGAGCATTCGCATATCGTCAACGGCCGCTTCAAGGGAGGCTACATCACGCGCCACTACGGTCGTCCGGGCGAAGGTGTGGAAGCGGTGCAACTGGAACTCGCGCAGCACACCTATATGGATGAATCGACCTTCGATTATCAGCCGCTCGCCGCCGCGCCGACGCAGGCGGTGATTCGCCAGTTGCTGGAGGCGTGCGCGCCCTGAGTTTCGACGCAACGGGGTCGCGAGTCGGCTGAAACGCCGATCAGTCACGGGATACCTCGCGAGTTCATTGCCCATTATGGGTAAAAAGGGTAAATTGGCCTCACCCCTCGACGAGTGCAAGCGGCCATGACTCTCATCCTGAAGCTCGATGCCATCCAGGACATGCCGCGCGCGCCGGCTTCCGACGTCAAGAAGCTGGGCTGGCGCGGCGTGATGAAGGCCGTGAGCCGCAAGGGCAGGCTGGTGGTCACCAACCACGACGAGCCGGAGGCGGTCATTCTTTCGACGGCCGATTACGATGCGATCGTGCAGGCGCTGCGCAAGGTTGAATCGAGAGAGGAATCCGCGCTCGATGCCCTGCGTCGTCGCTTCGATGAGCGTCTGGCATCGCTGCAGGCGGCCGATGCCGGCGAGCGCCTGCGTTCGGTGATGCGAAAACCTGCCGCACTCGGCGGCAAGGTCAAGGCCGGCAGCGGTTATTGAGAGATCGCGCTGATGGCGCGCCCGGTCCTTTACGTTCTCGCCGGCGTCAACGGGGCAGGCAAGAGTTCGATCGGCGGCCACCTGCTGGAGCAGGCCGGACTGACCTGGTTCAACCCGGATACCTTCGCGCGTGAGCTGATGGCCGAAAGCGGCTGCGATCAGGCCGAAGCCAGCGCACTCGCCTGGCACGAAGGCGTGCGCCGGCTCGACGCGGCGATTGCCCAGGGTCGCCATCACGCGTTCGAGACGACCCTGGGAGGCCGCTCGATTCCGGCGCGAATCAAGTCCGCCGCCGCGTCACACGACGTGCTGATGTGGTTCTGCGGACTGACTTCGCCCGAGCTGCATATTGCCCGCGTGCGGGCTCGCGTGGCCATGGGCGGCCACGCCATTGCCGAGACGAAAATCCGCGAGCGTTATCCGATCGCGCTGGAGAATCTGATTGCTTTGATGCCGCATCTGGCACATCTGCAGGTGTACGACAACAGCGTCGAAGCAGCGCGCGGCGAGGCGATTCCGGATCCGCTTCTGATTCTCGAGATGGAGTCCGCAAAACTCCGCTGGCCACTGCAACTGGAATCACTCCAGCGCACACCGAAGTGGGCGAAGCCGCTGGTCGAGGCTGCGCTCTCGATGAGCTGATGCCGGCGATGAATTCTGCGTCGAAGTTGCGATCGGCGAGAAGGTATCTCGAAGCGCATTGATCGGGTTGATGGTGAGCGGCCGCGAGCGCAGGATGCATGACACCGCAACGCACGCTGGTGCCTTCAATGAAAATCGCGTGACGCGAACGCGAACTCGGGCAGCAACCCGCTGTAGTCGTGCAGCTTCTTCGCAATCACGTGGCGTACGCCTTCGCTGACCTGCAGCACGCCGTCGACGCCCATCACGACGGCTTCGAGCAGCACGCGGTGTTGCGCTTCGGCGAGCGCGCGCCATACCACGATGTTGATGAAACCGGTTTCGTCTTCGAGGGTGACGAAGGTGACGCCTTTCGCGGTGCCGGGATGCTGGCGCACGGTGACGAGTCCGGCGCAGCGCAGGCGCAGGCCGTTGCGTTCTTCTTCGCCGACCAGGAACGCAGGCACCACGCGCCGTTCATCGAGCTGCGTGCGTATCAGCGCGAGCGGATGGCCTTTCAGTGAGAGGCCTTGCGTCGCATAGTCGGCCATCACGTCCTGCTGCAGCGAAGGCGTCGGCAGTTCGACGCGTTGTTCCTGGATCGCTGCATCGGCGAGCAGCGGCGATGGCAGTTCCGCACCGGCGCTGTCCCAGCGTGCGCGATGACGATGGCCGCTGAGCGTCTGCAACGCGCCGGCATCAGCCAGGCGCGCGCGGTCGGCGGCGCTGACGTGCGCGCGGCGCGTCAGGTCGGCGACGTCGGCGAAGGCCATGGCCTGCCGTGTCGCGACGAGGCGGTCGGCGAATGCTTGCGACAGTCCCTTGATCTGGCGCAGGCCGAGGCGCAAGGCGAGCGGACTGGCCGGCCTTCCATTGCTGGTCAGCGGCGGTTTTGCGCCGAGCCATTCCAGCGTGCAATCCCATTCGCTGAAGCAGACGTCGGCCGGCAGCACGTGCACGTGATGATTGCGCGCATCCTGGATCAGTTGCGCAGGCTGATAGAAACCCATCGGCTGCGCATTGAGCAAGGCGCAGGTGAACGCGGCAGGGTGGTAGTACTTGAGCCAGGAAGAAGCCCAGGCGAGCAGGGCGAAACTGGCCGAGTGCGATTCGGGAAAACCGTATTCGCCGAAGCCCTTGATCTGCTCGAAGATACGTTCGAAATAAGCCTCGTCGTAGCCACGTTCGAGCATGCCGTTGCGGATTTTCTCGCGGAATGGTTCCAGATCGCCTCCGCGTCCCCAGGCTGCCATCGCGCGGCGCAACTGATCGGCTTCACCGGCGCTGAAACCGGCGACGACCTGGATCAGCTTCATCACCTGCTCCTGGAAGATCGGCACGCCGAGCGTGCGTTCGAGAACATCCTTGACGCGTGATGCACCCATTGCCGATTCGCGTTCGAACTTCGATTGCGGGTAAACGATCGGCTCGAGCCCTTTGCGCCGGCGCAGATACGGATGAACCATGTCGCCCTGGATCGGTCCGGGTCGGACGATCGCGATCTCGATGACGAGGTCGTAGAAATCCTTCGGCTGCAGGCGCGGCAGCATCGACATCTGTGCGCGCGATTCGATCTGGAATACGCCGACCGTGTCGGCATCGCAGATCATCCGGTAGACATTTTCATCGACGTGCTGCGGCAGATCATGCAGCATCGGCTTCGCATCGCGAACGGCATGGTTCCACAGCCCGTGCTCGTGCAGAAGATCGAAACACTTGCGCAGGCAGGTCAGCATGCCGAGGGCGAGGCAATCGACCTTGAGCAGTTTCATTTCCTCGAGATCATCCTTGTCCCACTGGATGATCGTGCGATCCGGCATCGCCGCGTTCTCGACCGGCACGAGATGATGCAGCGGCTGTTGCGAGATCACGAAGCCGCCGACATGCTGCGAAAGATGTCGCGGGAAGCCGCTGATGTCGGAAGCGAGCGTGAAAAGCCGGTGCAATACGCGGCTTTCGGCATCGAAGCCACGGCTGCTCAGCCAGGTTGCCAATGACTCACCGCTGCGCACGCGCGAGAACATGCCGCTCAGACGGTCGAGCTGATCCTCGGCGATACCGAGGGCACGACCGACATCGCGCACCGCACTCTTGCCGCGATAGCGGATCACCGTGGCGGCGAGCGCGGCACGCTCGCGGCCGTACTTGCCGAATACGTACTGGATCACCTCTTCGCGTCGTTCGTGCTCGAAATCGACATCGATGTCCGGCGGTTCCTTGCGTTCCTTCGACAGGAAGCGCTCGAACAGCAGGTTGCCGTTTTCAGGATTCACGGCCGTGATATCGAGGCAGTAGCACACCGCCGAATTTGCCGACGAGCCGCGGCCCTGACAGAGGATCGGCGGATCTTGCTCGCGCGCCCAGCGCACGATGTCCTCGACCGTCAGGAAGAAGTGCTCGTATTCGAGTTCGGCGATCAGCACGAGCTCTTTTTCGAGCTGCAGCCGGATGTTTTCAGGAACGCCGCCGGGCCAATGTTTCGCAGCGCCCGCCCAGGTGAGTTCGCGCAGATGTTGCATCGCCGTGAGCGTCGGCGGTGTCAGTTCATGCGGATATTCGTATTTCAATGTGCGCAGGTCGAACTCGCACAGCGCCGCGATGCGCAGGCTTTCGGCGAGCAGTTCGGCCGGGTACAACGCGTGCAGATCCTCGATGCGCCGCAGATGCCGCTCGCCATTCGGAAACAGCGCATGACCGGCTTCGGCGACCGTGCAACTGAGGCGGATCGCCGTCATCACGTCCTGCAGTGCGCGCCGTTTTCGCAGGTGCATGTGCACGTCACCCGCAGCGACCATCGGCAGGGCATGGCGCGCACTCAGCGCCTGCAATGCGGCGAAGCGGTTTGCTTCGTCGGGGCCTCGATGCAGCTCGACGGCGAGCCACGCGCGCTCGGGAAAATATCGCCTCAGCCAGGTGGCATCGGATTCCTTCTGGCCGAACGAGTCATTCGCAGCAGCAGAAGAAGAAGAAGAAGAAGAAGAAGAAGAAGAAGAAGGCAGCGAACGCTTGAGGAGCGGCGCTTGTATCCACAGGGCGAGCACGCCGTCGCCCAAAGTTTCCGCATCCGCACGCGTCAATTGATATTCGCCTTTCACGCTGCGACGACGGCTGCTCGTGATCAGCCGGCAGATATCCGAATAGCCATCCTGGTTCTTCGCCAGCAGCACGAGTTTGGGACCGTCGGCGAGTTGCACTTCGGTGCCGACGATCAATTTCAGTTGCGTCGCCTCGGAAGCCGCCAGCGCGCGCACGATGCCGGCCAGCGAGCATTCGTCGGTGATCGCGAGTGCCGCATAACCGAGATGTTTCGCGCGCTCGAACAATTCATCGGCGCTGGAGGCGCCGCGCTGGAAGGAAAAATTCGACAGGCAATGCAATTCGGCGTATCGCGCAGTTGATTCGCCGGTGTGCACCACAGGCTGCGCAGCGCTGATGCGCCCCATGGCTGATGGCCGGCGCAACTGCTTGTACAGCCCGCTGCGTGGATCGTCCGCATGCGGGTCCGCACTGCCGAGGTCCGGCTCGATCGGTGCGCGCAGACGCCGCCGCTTCGGCGGCCGCGGTGGCTGTGGTGGTTGCGCTGGACTCACGCGAACCAGCCGTGCAAGGTCCAGTTCGATTTCGCGCCGGCTTCGACATAGGCCCAGGCGCGTTGGCCGAGGCGTGTTTCGACGATGTAGTAATCGCGTCGGTAATCGTGTCCGTCCCACCAGCCGCTTTCGATGCGCTCGGGCCCGGCGAGAATGCGCGTCGGTGTTCCGCGCAGCAGGATCGGCTGGCGCAGCAGCCAGAATGGCCGCGACTTCGTCGTGCTGATTGCATCTGTCGTTGTGGATACGCTCGCTGCGGCGATGTTGCTCGGGGTCGTCTTTCGCGCGGAAGCCTGGCGCGCATCACGCAGGGAAATCGATTGATCCGGTGCCGGCACGAATCGCCACGCTCGACCGGGGCGGTGGTCGGCCACTTCGGCGATGCCATGCAAGGCCTCGTCACCGAGCCGGGCGCGCAGACGTTCGACCAGGGAAGGCCAGTCGAGCTGTTCGCGCTGACGATCGTCGAACAGATCCTGATGCATCGGACACAGCGGCGGCAGATCGTCCGCACAGAGCGTGAGTGCATGCACCGCTGCCGGTAATTCGATGCGCTCCAGACGCACGCGTGCGAGTTCGAACAGGCTGGCTGCATCGCGTTGCGGTGCGAGCAGACCGACTTCGACACGAGTGCTGGCGCCGCGCTCGTGTCCGAGCACGAGGCCGAAGCGTTGCACGCCGCCATCACGCGCAATGAGGAACAACGCAAGCTCGCGGATCAGGCGCTGCAGCGGAAACGCCAGCCCGGCTTGAGATTCGACGCCGAAGGAAAATTCGATACGGCGTTCGAAACGGCCCGGCGGATGCCAGCGCGGCCAGGTTTCCGCGATCAGGCCGCGCATGCGATCCAGACGGGCGAGCGCGTCCTCGCCGATGCGGCGCGTGAGTTCCGCACGCGGCAACCGGAACAGGTCACGCAATTGCCGAAAGCCCATGCCGTGCAGGGCGGCGCTGATCTTCGCATCGAAACCGCTCGCGGCGATCGGTACGACGCCGAGCGCATTCGTCAGTGGTCCCGCGGTTGAAATCGCGATGTCGTCGGCATGGGTCGCAAGAATCTGCGCAGCGCTCGCGGTCGGCGCGGCGGCCAGCGTGTAGGTGAATCCGATCGTCTTCAGATCGCTGCGCAGACGGCGCTGCAGGGCAGGCCAGCCGCCGAACAAATCGAGGCTGGCGCCGACTTCGATGAAGATCGCATCGGGTGCAGCCAGATGAATCTCGGCGCTGTAGCGGTAGGCGAGTGCAGCCAGCGATTCCAGGGCCTGGTATTCGGCAGCCTCGTCGCGTGGCGTCACCCCGAGGCGAGGGCAGAGCATGCGTGCAGCGGTCAGCGTTTGCCCGCTGCGCACACCGGCACGCTGGGCCTGCGCGTCGGAGAGAACGATGTGGCGACACTGCAGCGGACCGTCGATGACGGCGCGCGGTGCCTTGTCACGCGGCGTCAGCGTCGCATCGAGCGGCAGCGCATCCAGCGCCAGTTGCGGAAAACAAAGGCAGGCCCAGAGCACACATGCCTCGCATGATCACGCGAGCAGACGTGTCTGCGCCGCAGCGCCGATGCGTCCGCGACATTTCAGGATCTCGATGCGCGCACCATCGGCACCAGCGCTGACACGCAGGCGCAGGGCAGCCGGACTGGCCTGGCTTGCCGCTGCCAGCGGGCGGAACACGAAACCGATCGCGGCGCCGGTCTCGGCGGCGAGCTGCAGCCGGCGCAACTGACGGTAGTCGGCGTCCGGCAGCCAGTTCAGCACGGCGCCGCAGCAGCCGGCGCGCAGGCATTGCTCGGCGGTCCAGTGGGTATCGTTGGCAGCAGCATCGATATGCACGAGCTGAGCAAGGTCGATGCCGGCTGCGGCGAGCGCCGGCGCATACGGAATATATGGCGGCGCGATCAGCGCGACGCGACGGCGCGCCTGGGTCAACGCGGCGAGCGCTGGCAGAACCAGGCTGCATTCGCCGAGGCCATCGTGTTCGATCAGGATTTCGCTGAGGGCGCCGCGCGGCCAGCCGCCGCAGGGCAATAGCGCATCGAGGTCGGCCAGGCCGGTCGGCTGCGCATCGATCGTCGCGGCCGGCGTCGAGGTGCTGCGTCGCCAGATGCCGGGATGACGCAATACTTCCGCGAGTGCGGATTCATCGCGCGGCGCACGAGGAGGCGGCGGCGCGTTCGGGCGCAGCGCAGGAAACACCGCCGTGGCGGCGTAGGCGAAGACGGTGGAATCAAGCGTGGATGCGGATGCATCGATCGAACCTGAACTGAGCATCGCAACTCATCCTCTGCGTTGAAGTTTGGTGGGGAATGCAGCGGGACGGACCAGGCCGACATAGATACCTTCGAGCGCGAACGCATGGCGTTCCGGATCGATCTCGATCGGCGCGAAATCGGCATTGGCCGGCAGCAGGCGCACGCGGCCCTGACGATGTTCGAGGCGTTTGACCGTGACCTCGTCGTCGATGCGCGCGACGACGATGCGGCCGTCGTCGGCGGTGGCGCTGCGGTGCACGGCGATCAGGTCTCCGTCGAGGATGCCTGCATCGCGCATGCTGAGGCCGACGACGCGCAGCAGGTAGTCGGCGCGCGGGTGGAACAGCTCGGGATCGACGGCGTGCTGCGCTTCAATGTTCTCGACAGCGAGGATCGGGCTGCCGGCGGCAACCCGGCCGACGAGTGGGAGCCGGGTTGCCGCTGGCGCCCGTGAGCGATGCGGCAGGCGCAGGCCGCGATGATAGGGCAAACGTTCGAGCATGCCCTTGCGGACCAACGCCTCGACGTAATCCTGGGCCGAACTATGGCGCTTGAGGCCGAGATTTTCCGAGATCTCGCGCAGGGTCGGCGTGTGATCGTGCTGCTCCAGATGGCGCTGGATGAAATCCAGCACGCGTTGCTGGTTCGCGGTGAGCTCGCTTTCGTTCATACGTACATTTGTACGTGATCACGAGATCGAGCGCAAGTCCTGTCTGCGAAACCCAAGCGCTCATGGTTTCGCGAGTGGCTTCACAAGGGCCTTGATGCTCGAAGCGAGAACACCTGCTTTCGCGCGCAGCACGTGATGGAGATAGCCCTCGGCTACAGCGCCTTCCCGATCACATCGTCCTTGAGCTGAAAGTGCGAATCGAGTGACAGCGCATGATCGTCGTCGAGCGCGGAAAGGCCGCGGTTGTCTGCCAGCTGCGCCGAATGCATCCACGACGCCGGATGAACCGGTCCGGGAAGATATGCCTTCCAGGTGCCCTGACGGACCGTGCCGGGTCCGTTGATGGCGAACACCACGGGCACCATCGCGTTGGTTCCGATCGGTTTGCCGTTGATCGTTTCGGTCAGATCGTAATGCCAGGTCCTGGCCGCCGCGACACTGGCTTTCTCGAATATCTGACGCCACTCATCGGCTGCATGCGCCGACGGCGCGCGTGCATCGAGACTGGTCTGATAGGGCTGCACATCGATCACCTTGCCGGAGTCGTCGAGGCGTACCGAGAGCAGCACCTTGGCACCCAGACGCGCATGCACCGCCTGCTCGGGATAGTGCGGTGCCTTGTTTTGACTGCTGTGGATGGGTTCGCCGAAATCGATCGTGCTGATCTGTACGCGATAATCGCTCGTGCCTGTGATCGGCTCGGCTTTCAGGCGCAGGCGCATCGCGGTCTTCGCGACGGCCGGCGCACCGGCGACCATGATCGGTTCGAAATGCCAGCCGTGGACGGCACGGTCCACCATCGCGGCAATATCAGGCGCGAGTTTGCTGTGCAGGCGGTAATCGCTGACATGCCCGTCGTTCGCGATCTGGACCTCGCCGTCGGCAACCATTTCCAGCGTGGCTGCGCTGGGATCGGGCCTGGCCCACGCGATTGAAATTACCGAAGCGAGCAGGCCTGCTGCGGCGAACAGTGCGGTACGCGAAAGCATGGCGATCTCCAGATGCGAAGTCGGGCATTCCGATGCGCGCAAATCTCGCATGCCGCGTGCGTGCATCGCAATAATGCGCCGGGCAGTTGACCATGTTTTACATGTGTAAGGCCTGGAGTTTTCGAGACCTGCACAGACGCGCGAGAATGCCGGCATGGGGAAGCCTGCCTTGCATATCGCCATCGTCGGTTACGGTACCGCGGGACAGAGCGCGGCGATCCTGCTCACGCGCGACGGCCATCGTGTCGAGGTATTCGAGCAGGCGTCAGAGCTCGGTCCGGTCGGCGCCGGCTTTCTGCTGCAGCCGGTCGGTCTGCATGTGCTGTGGGAGCTGGGCTTGCTCGACGCCGCACTCGCGCACGGCCGTCGCATCGAACGCCTGTATGGCGAAACCTGCACGGGCCGCGCCGTGATGGACATGCGCTACGCCGGGCTGGACGCGCGTTTGTTCGGACTCGGCATGCAGCGCGGCGCGTTGTTTTCACTGCTCGCGGCGGCGTGGCCGGAGGTCGACACGGTGCGCTGCGGTAGTCGCATCGTCGCGGCGAGCGAAGACGGCCGGCGCATTCGCGACGAGGCCGGTCGCGAGCATGGTCCCTACGATCTTGTGCTGGCGGCCGATGGGTCGGCCTCGTTGCTGCGTGCAACGGTCGGCGCGACCAGTCTCGATCGTCGCTATCCCTGGGGCGCATTGTGGTGCCTGTTGCCGCAGCACGACTGGCCGCATCTGCGCGAGCTGCGCCAGCGCTACGTCGCCGCGCGCAAGATGATCGGCATGCTGCCGGTCGGGACGCGTCCCGGCGATGCAGTGCCGCGCATCAGCTTTTTCTGGAGCCTGCCGACCGCGCAGATGGAGTCGTGGCAGCAACACGGCATCGCTGCGTGGCGCGACGAAGTCGAAGCGCTGTGGCCGCAACTGCAAGAGCATCTCGAAGGTATCGAGGATTGCGCCCATCTCGCTCGCGCAAGCTATCGCGATGCACTGCTCGATCGCTGGCATCGGGGCCGTCTGGTCCTGCTCGGTGACGCGGCGCACGCGATGAGTCCGCAACTCGGACAGGGCGTCAACATGGCCTTGATGGACGCGCTCGCGTTGCGCGATGCCTTGCGCAAAGAAGCGAATCTCGATGCCGCGATCGCGAGCTACGAGCAGGTCCGGCGCAGTCACGTACGCATCTATCAGTTCTGGAGCCGCTGGCTGACGCCGTTGTTCCAGTCCGAACGCGATGCACTCGCGAAGCTGCGCGATCTCGCCTTCCGCCCGCTCGGGCGCCTGCCGGGCGGACGCGGACAGATGTTGCACGTGCTCAGCGGGCTTCGGCATGGGATGTTCGGCCGGTTGCAGTTGCCGGCAGCATTTCGTGCAGCACTGGAAGAGCGCGCGCGCTGAGCGGCCACGTCCGATCGCTGCGAGGTTTGCTATCTTGCAGCGTCCGCACGGAGAGGCAACATGTCGCGATCGCGTTTCGCAAGCTTCGGCAAAGCGGTGCTCGCTGTGCTGCTCGGGTTCGCTGCGTGGCCGGTGTGTGCCGCTGACACGCAAGCGTGGCTGTTGCTGCCGGCCAAGGTGTGGAGCGGTACGGGCGACCACGCGCAAGCCGGTGTCGGCGTGCTGATCCGCGATGGTGCCATCGTCGCCGTGGCAGCGCCGGAGGCGATGACCTTGCCAGCCGGCACGCGGCGCGTGGAGTTGCCCGGCGCGACCCTGATGCCCGGATTGATCGACCTGCATTCGCACCTGTTCCTGCATCCGTACAACGAGGTGTTGTGGAACGATCAAGTGCTGAAGGAGCCGCAGGATTACCGCACGCTGCAAGCCGCCGAGCACGCGCGTGCGACCTTGCTCGCCGGTTTCACCACGCTGCGCGATCTCGGCACCGAAGGCGCAGGCTATGCCGACGTCTCGGTCAAGCGCGCGATCGACGAGGGGCTGATTCCGGGGCCGCGTCTGTTCGTCGCCACGCGCGCGATCGTGGCCTCATCGAGCTATGGTCCCGGGCCGCGCGGCTTCCGGCCCGATCTCGATCTGCCGCAAGGCGCGCAGGCGGTCACCGGTGTCGACGAAGCCGTGCGTGCGGTGCGCGAGCAGGCTGCGCGCGGCGCCGACTGGATCAAGCTGTATGCCGATTATCGCGTCGGTGCGAACGGCGAAACCCTGCCGACCTTGAGCGCCGCCGAGATGAAGGCGATCGTCGACGCCGCGCATCAGCTCGGCCGGCCGGTCGCCGCGCATGCCGGCAGCGACGCCGGCGTGCGCATGGCGGTCGAAGCCGGTGTCGATTCGATCGAACATGGCTACGCAGCGAGCGAAGCAAGCCTGCGCCTGTTGAAGCAGCACGGCGCGAGCTATGAGCCGACGTTGACTGCGGTCGTCGCGACTGCCGCGTATTTCGATCACTACACGCCCGGCGGCGAACCGACGCTGCATATGCGCGAATCGGAGCAGGCTTTTCGCACGGCATTGAAAGTCGGCGTGACGATCGGCAACGGCAGCGACGTTGGCGTGTTCAAGCATGGCGAGAACTGGCGCGAACTCGACTGGATGGTCAAGGACGGCATGACGCCTGCGCAGGCGCTGCACGCAGCGACCGATGTCGCGGCGAAGATCCTGCACCGATCGGAGATGTTCGGCCGCATCGTGCCGGGTCTGCGCGCCGACCTTGCCGCCTTCGACGGCGATCCGAGCGAGTCGATCGAAGCGCTGCAGAAACCCGTATTCGTGATGAAGGACGGCGTGATCTACCGCAGGCCCGACGCACGGCCCTGATGAGCGGTCGCGACAGCGTTCGCTGTCGCGACGTCTGCAAGGCCGGGCGCGTGCGTGCGGATCAGCCTTTCTTCTTCTTCGCCAGCTGCAGCCAGGTGTCGACCACGGTGTCCGGATTCAGCGACACCGATTCGATGCCCTGATCCATCAGCCATTCGGCAAGATCCGGATGATCGCTCGGCCCCTGGCCGCAGATGCCGACGTACTTGCCCTTGGTTTTGGCCGTCTGGATGGCCAGCGAGAGCAGCTTCTTGACGGCCGGGTCGCGCTCGTCGAACAGGCTGGCGACGATGCTGGAATCGCGATCGAGTCCGAGGGTGAGCTGGGTGAGATCGTTCGAGCCGATCGAGAAACCGTCGAAGATGTCGAGGAATTCGTCGGCCATCAGCGCGTTCGACGGCACCTCGCACATCATGATGATCTTGAGACCGTTCTCGCCCTGCACGAGGCCGTTCTTCTTCAGCACCTCGATCACCTTGCGCCCTTCGCCGAGCGTGCGCACGAACGGGATCATGACCCAGGCATTGGTCAGGCCCATTTCCTCGCGCACCTTCTTCATCGCGCGACATTCCAGCGCGAACGCGTCGGCGAAGCTCGGATCGACATAGCGGCTGGCGCCGCGGAAGCCGATCATCGGATTTTCCTCGTGCGGCTCGTAGCGCTTGCCGCCGATCAGGTTGGCGTATTCGTTCGACTTGAAATCGGAAAGCCGCACGATCACCGGCTCCGGCGCGAACGCCGCGGTGATCGTGGCGATGCCTTCGGCGAGGCGGTCGACATAGAAATCCACCGGCGCGCCGTAGCCGGCGATGCGCTCGTCGATCTGGCGCTTCGTATCCGGATCCTGGCGATCGTATTCGAGCAGGGCCTTCGGATGGATCGCGATGTGGCTGGCGATGATCATCTCCAGGCGCGCGAGTCCGACGCCGGCGTTCGGCAGCATCGCGAAATCGAAGGCACGCTCCGGATTGGCGACATTCATCATGATCTTGAGCGGTGCCGGCGGCATCGATTCGAGATCGGCCGTGATGCGATCGAAGGCGAGGATGCCTTCGTAGATGAAGCCGGTATCGCCTTCGGCGCAGGAGATCGTTACCTCGGTGCCGTCCGCAATCGCATCCAGCGCATTGCCGGTGCCGACGACGGCCGGTACGCCGAGTTCGCGCGCGATGATCGCAGCGTGGCAGGTGCGTCCGCCGCGATTGGTCACGATCGCGGCGGCGCGTTTCATCACCGGCTCCCAATCCGGATCGGTCATGTCCGCGATCAGCACGTCGCCGGCTTCGACCCGGCTCATGTCCTTGATCGAGCGGATCACGCGCGCCTTGCCGGCGCCGATCTTCTGGCCGATCGAGCGGCCTTCGGCGAGAATCTTCGGGCGCGGCTTCGACGGATCACTGGTCAGCTGGAAACGCTCGATCTGGGTCGCGCGCGCACGCGACTTCACCGTTTCCGGTCGCGCCTGCACGATGTAGAGCTTGCCGGTGTTGCCGTCCTTCGCCCACTCGATGTCCATCGGGCGACCGTAATGCTGCTCGATCACCAGCGACTGTTTCGCCAGCTCCTGCACATCGGCATCGCTGATGCAGAACTTCGCGCGATCGGCGGCCGGCGTTTCCTCGATGCGCACGCGCTCGCCCGGCGTCGACGAATACACCATGCGCTGCTGCTTGGAGCCGATCTGGCGACGCAGGATCGCGTTCTTGCCGGCGTTCAAGGTCGGCTTGTAGACATAGAACTCGTCCGGATTCACCGCGCCCTGCACGACCATTTCGCCGAGGCCGTAACTGCCGGTGATGAACACGGCATTGCGAAAACCGGATTCGGTGTCGAGGGTGAACAGCACGCCGGAGGCGCCGACGTCCGAGCGCACCATCAGCTGCACGCCGGCCGAGAGGAACACGTCTTCGTGCTTGAAGCCGTGATGCACGCGATAGGCGATCGCACGGTCGTTGTAGAGCGAGGCGAAAACCTCCTTGACCTTGTGCAGCACGTCGTCGATGCCGACCACGTTGAGGAAGGTTTCCTGCTGGCCGGCGAACGAGGCGTCGGGCAGGTCTTCGGCGGTCGCGGACGAACGCACGGCGACCGCGATGTCGGCGGCGCCGGCGTCCTTGCACAGCTTGGTGTAGGCCGCGCGGATCGCCTGATCGAGTTCGGCGGGCAGGGCGGTGTCGACGATCCAGCTGCGGATTTCGGTGCCGGCCCGGGTCAGCTCGTCGACCTGTTCGACATCGAGCGTGGCGAGGCGATCCTGGATGCGCCGGGCCAATCCGCTCTTTTCAAGATAGGCCTGGAATGCCTGCGCGGTGGTCGCGAAACCGCCCGGCACCGAAACGCCGAGCTTGGCCAGGTTGCCGATCATCTCGCCGAGCGATGCGTTCTTGCCACCGACGCGGCCGAGGTCGGTCATGCGCAGGTTTTCGAGCCAAAGGACCAGATCGCTCAAGGGAAATCTCCGGGAAGAGGGACGCCGGCGCGGCGGCCTGCGTAAACATGCAATTTTCAGGCTTTGGCGGGAGTGGGGCAAGCGGCGCGGCGAATCGTCGCAAACCGGCACGGTTACGCGGCTGCGCGGCTTGCCGAACGGCCCGGGAAATGGCCTAGACTGCGGCCTGTTTCCCACGGGGTCTCGCATGCGCCGCACGATTTTCTATGTCTCCGACGGCACCGGCATCACCGCGGAAACCATCGGCCACAGCGTGCTCACCCAGTTCGATTCGGTCGAGTTCGACACCTACCGCCTGCCGTTCGTCGACGCCGAGGACAAGGCGCGCGCAGCCGCGGTGCGGATCAAGACCCTGTATGCGCAGAGCGGCGCGCGCCCGATCGTGGTCAACACGATCATGGACAAGCGCTTCAGCGACATCGTGGCCGAAAGCGGCGCGCTGATGCTGGACGTGTTCGCGCCGTTCATCGGCCCGCTCGAAGAAGAGCTCGGCGCACCGCGTTCGTCGCGCGTCGGCAAGGCGCATGGCCTCACCGATTTCACCGCCTACGAGGCGCGCATCAACGCGACCAACTACGCGCTGACCCACGACGACGGCATCGACGTCAACTACGCCGACGCCGACGTGATCCTGGTCGGCGTATCGCGCGTCGGCAAGACGCCGACCTGCCTCTACATGGCCTTGCACTACGGCGTGAAGGCGGCGAATTATCCGTTGACCGAGGAAGACCTCGATCGCCTGGAAATTCCGAAGCGCCTGCTGCCGCATCGCCCGCGCCTGTACGGTCTTTCCATCGACGCGCAGCGCCTGGCCCAGGTGCGCGAGGCGCGCCGTCCCGGCAGCCGCTATGCCGAGATCAAGCAATGCCGCTGGGAACTCGAACAGGCCGACAAGCTGTTCCGCCGCGAGAACATTCCGGTGCAGAACACCACGGCAACCTCGATCGAGGAAATCGCGAGCAAGATCCTCGCCCAGCTCGGAATCGAGAAGCACATGTTCTAGGCGGACTGCCCGGGTCTGTGCGTCATTGATCCGCTGCTCGCGTCAGGTGTTTCGCGTACCTGCCCACGCCTTCACCGCAGCGACGAGACGCAGGCAATCCATGCGGCGGTTGTACAGCGGTGTCGGTGCGGCACGAATCACATCGGGTTCGCGCCAGTCCACGACGATGCCGTGTTCGAGCAGGTGATCGTACAGCGCACGTCCGGCTTCGCGCGGACCGCGCACGCGCAACGACAACTGGCAACCGCGGCGCGCGGGTTCGGACGGGGTCGCGATGTCCAGCACGTCGGCGAGTTCGCGCCGGATCAACGTTTCCAGATACGCCGTCAGCGCCTGCGATTTCGTGCGCAACGCGGCCATGCCGGCGCGGCGGAACAGGCCGAGCGAAATGCGCAGCGGCGCCAACGCCAGGATCGGCGGATTGCTGAGTTGCCAGCCGTCGGCGCCTGCAGCAGGAGTGAACTGCGCCGCCATCTGGAAACGCGAAGCCGGATCGTGCCCCCACCACCCGGCAAGGCGTGGCAGCTGCGCGCGTGCATGGCGTTCGTGCACGAAGCAGCCGGCGACGGCGCCGGGGCCGGAATTCAAGTATTTGTAGCTGCACCAGACGGCGAAATCGCAGCCGACATCGTGCAGATCGAGCAGCAGATTGCCGGCCGCGTGCGCCAGATCGAAGCCGACCACGCAACCCTTCGCATGCGCTGCCGCGGTGATCGCCGCGAGATCGAAAGCCTGGCCGCTCAGGTACTGCACACCCGGCAACATCACCAGCGCGATGCGCTCGCCGTGCTCGTCGATCGCGCGCAGGATCGCGTCCGGCGAAATCGTGCCGTTCGCCTCGTCGCCGTCGAGCTCGATCTTCGCGACGGCCGGATCGTAGCCATGAAAACGGATCTGCGATTCGACCGCGTGGTGATCGGACGGAAACGCGGCCTTTTCGATCAGGATGGCGTGGCGCTCCGGCGTCGGCCGATAGAAGCTCACCATCATCAGATGCAGATTCACGGTGAGCGAATTCATCGCCACCACTTCGTGCGGCAGCGCGCCGACGACGGCGGCGAGATCGTCGCGCACGAACTCGTGATACGGCATCCATGGATGCTTGCCGCGAAAATGCGCCTCGACGCCGAAGTTCTGCCAGTCATCGAGCTCGTCGATCAAGGCCTGGCGCACTGCGCGCGGCTGCAGGCCGAGCGAGTTGCCGCACAGATACACCTGGTCCGATCCGTCGCGGTGGCGTGGAATCAGGAATTCATCGCGCAGCGCGTGCAGCGGATCGCGGGCATCGGCGCTCAGCGCTTCGCTCTCCGCGGCGCTCCAATTCATCGTATCTGCGTTCATTTGAGCGATGCGGCGACGCTGTCGCAGGAGCTTTCGAATTGCGCGACCCAGGCCGGCGTCGTCTTGTCGAGCAGCGGACGCTGGCAACGCACCTCGACCGCGACCACGCCGGACAAGTAGTAGTGATCGCGCACGACGTAGCGTGTCTGTGCGCGCTGCACGAAATACTGGTGCACCTGGTTGTTCTTGTTGGCGGCGTCGATCTGATAGCCCGCCTGTTCCTTGGCGTGATCGAACTCGTCCTGCGCGAAGGTCGGAAACTCCATCGCGCTCTTCAGCTGGCGCGTCTTCACCGTGACCGAGGCGCTGTCGTCACTGCCTTGCGCGGCCTCGTCCGGCACCTGGAATGCGACGGCCTGCGGATTGCCGTCGGATTTTTCCATCATTGCCGTCCAGCCCGGCGGCACGCGGAAATGCACCTGGCCTTCGTTGAGCGTGAAGTCGGTCTTGCCTTGCGCGAACGCAGTCGACGCGCAGACGAACAGCAGGCAGGGAAGCATTTTCACGTGAGATCACTCCGTGTCGTCGGCAAAACGGGCCAGCGGCAGACCGAGCCACTCCAGCGCGGTGCCGTGAAAGAGACGAGCCTGCTCGGCGGCGGGCAGACCGAGCGCGGTGATGCCGCTGCCGGGTTCCTGCTCGCCGAGCGGGAAAGGATAGTCGGTGCCGAGCATGACGTTGTCGCTGCCGACCACGTCGAGCAGATAACGCAGGGCCGCCTTGTCGTGCACACAGGAATCGAAGTAGAGGCGGCCGAGATATTCGCGCGGGTTGCGCGAGTTGTCGGTCGCGACCAGATCCGGTCGCATGCGAAAGCCATGTTCGATGCGGCCGACCGTATACGGAAATGCGCCGCCGCCGTGCGCGAAGCAGACGCGCAGTTTCGGCAGGCGTTCGAGCACGCCGCCGAAGATCAGGCAGCAGGCCGCGCGTGATTGTTCGGCCGGCATGCCGACCAGCCAGGGCAGCCAGTACTTCGGCATCGACGCGGCGCCCATCATGTCCCACGGATGCACCAGGATCGCCGCGCCGAGTTCCGCCGCTGCCTCGAAGAACGGAAACAGCTCCGGCGCATCGAGGTTCCAGTTTTCGATGTGCGAGCCGACCTGCACGCCCTGCAGGCCGAGCTGGTCGATGCAGCGTTCCATTTCCTGGATCGCCAGGGTCGGCGACTGCAGCGGCACCGTGCCGATGCCGGCATAGTGGCGCGGATAGTCGCGGCACAGCGTGGCGGTGTGATCGTTGAGGACGCGATGCAGTTCGAGTGCCTGATTCGGCTTGGCCCAGTACGAAAACAGCACCGGCACGGTCGAAATCACCTGGGCGTCGACGCCGAACTTCGCATAGTCGGCAATCCGCACCTCCGCATCGAAGGCATTCGCCCAGACCTCGCGAAAGAACTTGCCGTCCTTGTAGATGCGATGACGCCCTTCGGTCTCGACCATCACCGGAAAGCGGTCGTCCGCATATTTTTCGGCGAAGTTCGGCCAGCGCGGCGGCAGGATGTGGGCGTGCGTGTCAATTTTCAGCATGCGCGAAGTTTAACCGGATGTCGCGCGAGGGCGGCCATCGGCGTTCGAGGCGCAGTCGACGAAACCCGTCGGCGAATGCTCGTCGGCGAGGCGGCAGATGCGGCCCGCGCCAACGCTGCATGCGCTTGCAGGCGCCGTTTCGCGGCATTCGCGCATGCTCAGCGAATGCTGCGCGAATGTCGCGCGAGTCCGTTTCTGCGCCGCGCCGACTAGGTTGTAGCGGGTGTTCTGCGCTCGGACCCGGCAGCGGTGACGCTTTGCCGCGGGCCGTCGCCGAAGCTCGCGCGCAGCCGTTTCGCGCTCATCCCTCTTCAGGAGTCAGCATGCGTCCTTCCTTGTTTGCAGTCGCCATCGCCACGGCGTGCTGCGCTTCCGCTCATGCAACCGGTACCTTCATTCCGCTCCAGACGCCGACCGCCCAGGCGACCAAGTTCTCGCAGAACGGCGAGTACCTGACTGCGTTCGTCAGCGGCACCGGCGGCATTCGCTGGACGCGTGCAACCGCCGCCGAGGATGCCGTGCAGGGCATGGTCTATTCCAACGGCATCAACAACCTCGGAACGGTTGCCGGTGCCTCGTCGACCGATGGCGGAAGCGCCAACGGCGGTCATGACCTGCCGGCGCTGTCGCCGCTCGGCGCCGCCACGCCGCAGGCGCTGCCGCTGCCGGATGGCATCGACAATGTGGACGTGTACGACGTCGCCGACGACGGCAGCGCGGTCGGCCTCGCCTGGACCGACGACTTCAGCGTGGCGAAGGCTTACTACTATTCGCCGGTCGACGGCGTGCTCGACCTGCCGACCGACAATGCGACCTCGGCCTCGCGCGGCAACGCGATCAGCGCCGACGGCAGCGTGGTCGGTGGCTGGAGCGACGACCCGGATACCGGCTTCCGCCGCGGCGTCGTCTGGATCAATCGCGTCGCCACCTATGTGCAGGACGGCGACGGCAACGCGGTCGGCGAGGCGGACGCGGTCAGCGGCAACGGCCAGTTCGTCGTCGGTGGCGACTATGCGGCCGGCGGCAGCTGGATGCTCGATGTGACGACGGGCGCGGTGACCCAGATCCCGACCATGCCGTTCGCCTTCGGCGTCAGCGACGACGGCAAAGTCGTGGTGGGCGCGTCCGGCTTCTTCGACAATCCGCCCCGCGCCGCCTACATCTGGACGCAAGCCGGCGGTTCGCAACTGCTGACCGACTACATGGCGGCGCGCGGCATCGTCGTTCCTTCCGGCTGGAGTTTCTCCGGCGCACTGTCCGCGGTCTCGGGCGACGGCTCGATGGTGGCCGGCTGGACGCTGTTCGGCGCGAGCGGTATGCAGTCGTTCGTCGTCACCGGCATCGACACGCTGCCCGATGCGATTTTCGCGAACGGCTTCGACGGCGCTCCACCGGCCAATCCGGTGCAGGATTCGAGCTTCGAGGCGACCACCGCATCGGGCGGCTCGAATCCGTTCTGGGAAAGTCTTGATGGCAACCCCGATGCCGGCGGCGGCACTTCGTTCGACAGCACGATCGATTTCGGCATCCCGACGCACAGCGGAAACTGGGCGGTGTGGTTCGGCGGCTGGCACAACGGCAATGCGGAAACCCAGGAGTTCTCGCAGAACGTGACCCTGCCGAGCGGCGGTCCGCTATTCCTGAACTACTGGCGCTTCGCCGCCACGCTGCCCGACGCAGCAGGCACCCTGGTCGTGTCGGTCGATGGCACGGCGGTCGAGACGACCGACCTCACGACCACGACCGATTCGGACTACGCGCAGCAATCAATCGACCTCGGTGCCTACGCCGATGGCGCCGTGCACGCGCTCAAGTTCCAGTACGACTATCCCGGCGGCGCCGAGGATGGCGACATCTTCATCGACGACGTCACCGTCGATGCAACCTCCGGCGACGGCACTGGACCGCTGGGCAGCGGACATCGCCCGAGCCGGCCGCTGTCGACGTTGCGCAAGCATCCGCGCTGATCCGGAAGCATCGCCCATTGAAAGCCTTCCGCTTGCGGAGGGCTTTTTTTTGCAGCTGCGAAGCGATCACCGATTGTCTCAGTCGAGCGCTTTCGGCGGCGTGCGCAACATGTAAATCAGGGTGCCGACGCTGTCGGTGATGCGGTCCAGTGCCTGGTTGACTGCGAGTGCGATGCCGCGTTCGGCATCGTCGCTGCATGCGGCGTCGAGTTGTGCGGCGAGCACGCGTTCTTCTTCGCGCAGATTTTCCGGTGGCGGCGGCGCGCCACTGCGCAGGCTCTCGACGATGCCGAGCAGGCTCGCATCGATGCGATCGGAGAACGCGACCACGCGTGCCTGCTCGGGTATCGCTTTCGCGTCCTGCAGCACGGCTTCGAGTGCCATCCCCGCGCGGATGAAGCGGTTCGCATTGGCGAACACGCCTTCGGCGAATGCGATCAAGGCGAGGTCGCGACGCGGTTCGCCGCGCAGGCGCTCGAGCGACGCCTGCGCATTCGTGCGCGCGGTGCGCGCCTTGGTGCGTTCGATCAGCCGCAGCGTCGCATCGTCGTGCAGCAGCGTCTTCAGATAAGCGCGATAGGTGTCGATCATCTTCGCCAGCGCCGGGCGCACGCGCGCCTGTTCCCACGTCGGCCAGACCAGATAGGCGAGCAGGGCGAGTGCGCTGCCGAGCCCGGTCGCGATGCCGCGCGCCTCGAGGATTTCTCCGGGCGGCGCGCCTTCGAACGAGAACAGCAGCACGACAAGTCCGGTCAGCATCATCACGCCGATGCCGTAGTGCACGGTCGTGAGCAGGCGGAAGCCGAGGGTGAACACCGCAACCAGGGCGACGCGTTCCCACACGCCGCCGAACGCGTAGTGAACCAGCGCGGTGACTAGCACCAGCCCGAGCATCGTGCCGAGCACGCGCAGCAGGCCGAAGCTGAAGGTGCCGGCGAAATCCGGTTTCAGCACGATCGCTGCGGTCATCGGAATCCAGTAGCCATGCGGCAGTCCGACCGCGCGCTCGCCAAGAATCGCAAGCGTCAGGCAGACGCCGCAGCGCAGCGCATGCCGGAACGCAATCGACTCCAGGCTCAGATTCGCGCGCAAGGTCTGCAGCGCATTGCCGGGACGCAGCGCCGGAGGCAGCTGTTCTTCCGCAGCGCCGGCACGCAGTTCGCCGCGGCTGCCGGCGAAGTCGGCGTTGCGCAGCGCTGCGCGCAGTTGGCCGCCGAGGCCGTCCGCGCGCGACAGCACGACCGCGAGCTCGTGCCGGTTCGGTGCGTTCGCATGCGCCTCGCGCAGGACTTCGAGGGCGGCGTCGAAACCCTCCATCGCGGCGGCTGCGGCGTGCGGGCTGGCGCCTTTTTCGAGCGCGCTGCCGATCGCTTCGAGCGCACGCGCCGCGTATTCGAGCACGCGCGTGAGAGTGCGCCGCGGATCGCCATCGGGCAATGCATCGCGCAGGTCGTTCAGCGCCAGCAGTTCGAGCCGGATGCGCTCGACGATCTCGGCGAGCACGCGAAAGGTTTCCATCACGCTGCCGCGCGCGCGATGGGTGCCGTGCAGCAGGCTTTCGACGTCCAATAGCGCCTGCGTCACCGGCGGCGCGCTGTGCGGATCGGCTTGCTGGCGCGTGGTCGCGGCGAGCTGGCGGAACAGGTCGGCGAGCGACTGGCGCTCCGGCCGATAGCGTTGCAACGGCCACGCCGCGATTGCGAACAGCATCTGCAGCAGACCACCGGCGAGGATCAACAAGGCCGGTCCGAGCGCGGCGACCGCATCGCGCGGCATCGCGCCGCTGATCACCAGCACGATCATGCAGGCGAGTCCGGCGCGGCCCGCGTTCGGTCCGAGCGCGACGAGCAGGCCGCCGCCGATGCCGCAGATCAGCGCGGCCAGTGCGAACAGCGGCGTGTTCGCGCCGAGCAGATTACCGGCATAGGCGGAGATGCCCGAAGCCAGCGCGGCCAGCAGCATTCGCTGCATGCGCAGGCGGTACGGACCGGGCTGATCGATGAAGGCGGTGTTGAGCGCGCCGACCGCGATGCCGAGTCCGATGCCGACATGGTTGCCCGGAATCGAAAGCGCGAGCGGCGCGACGATCGCGATCGTGTTGCGCAAGGCCACGCGCAACGGCACGTCGCGCGGCTTCAACTGGATCAGCGCGCTCAGCATCCGCGTGCGGCGTCGGTCCGCATGTCGATCAGCGGTATTTTTCCGGCACCGCGTTCACCAGTCCGCAGGCCTTGCAGGTACGCGCGTCGAGCGAACGGTAGAAGTGCTCGAACACGCGCGGGAAATCCGTTTCGATGTCGTGCAGATGGAAGTATTCCTCGTACAGCTTGTGGTTGCAGTTGTCGCAGAACCACAGCAGACCATCCTGCTCGTGCGGAAGCCGGCGGCGTTCGAGCACCAGGCCGACCGAATCGGGCATGCGTTGCGGCGAATGCAGCACGCGTGGCGGCAGATAGAAGATTTCGCCGGCGCGGATCGGCAGTTCGCGCACGCGGCCGTCTTCCTGCACTTTCAGCACCATCTCGCCTTCGAGCTGGTAGAAGAATTCGGCGCCTTCGTCGTGGTGATAGTCCGTGCGTGCGTTCGGCCCGCCGATCACCATCACGATGAAATCGTCGGCGACGATGCACTTGTTGCCGATCGGCGGTTTCAGCAGATGGCGGTGTTCGTCGATCCAGCGCTTGAAATCGAAAGGAGGCGTCAGGCTCATCGCAATACCGTGCGGGCAACCGCGGCGCGGCGCATCGGTCTCGATGATAACGCGCCGCGTCGTGGCCCGGCTCGATCGGTCCTGCTCAACGGCCCGACTCGATCGATTCGGGTCAATCGGCCCGGTGCACCGACGGCGCCAGCGCCGCGATGCATTTCAACTCGATCGCGATCGGCGTCGGCAGCGCGGTGATGCCGAGCGTGGTGCGGCACGGCGCGTTGGCGGCGTCCGCGAAGTATTCGGCGTAGACGCGGTTGTAGGCAGCGAAGTCACGCGCCATGTCGGTCAGGAAGACGGTCACGTCGACCAGGTCCTGCCAGCGTGCGCCGCTCGCTTCGAGCACCGCGCGCACATTGGCGAATACCTGATGGCATTGTGCTTCGATGTCGTAGGCGATCAGCGTGCCGGCGTCGTCGTAGACGTTACCGGGAATCGCATTCGTGCCCGGCGTGCGCGGACCGACGCCGGAAAGAAAGAGCAGATCGCCGACGCGGCGTGCATGCGGATAGGCGCCGACGGGCGCCGGCGCTGCCGAAGTTCGTATCGCCTGGGTCAAGAACGTGTTCCGGTTGCCGGCGCATCGCCAACCGTAATATTACTGCGACCGAGTTGCCGATTGCCGACATCCTTGCCGGTCACGCGATAGCGGCCCGGGCGCAGATACAGCACGTTGAAGTTGCTCGCCGTCTCGGTCGGCCTCGCGCCCGTCGTCAGCATGATGCGGTCGGCCGGAATCGCAGCGTCGCTTTCCTCGGCATAGCGCGCCTCGATCAGACACGGAAAGCGGTTGTCGCAGACGTCGCTGCCGATGCTGTAGGGCAGGCGCATGCCGTTGAGGCCGAGCCAGGTCGGGCGTTCGCGATTCATCGATTCGGGCGGAAAGAACACGCTGACGTCGTACCACGCCGGTTTCAGCGACCACGGTTTGCCGGCAGTGTCGACGTACACGACGGGCTGCTCCGGATGCGTCGTCGCGAAGGCGGCGCGAAAGTAGGGATGATCGTGCTCGGGGATTTCGTGCTGCAGCATCATCGTCTGTTCGATCGACAGCGGCTCGATGCCGGTGGCCTGCTTGAAGTAGAAGGCCATTGCCTTGCCGTCGAGATACTTGCCGTCCTTCTGCGTGTGCGCGTAGCCGGAGTTGACCACCAGGCGCGCCTTCGGATTGTGGAAGAACACGCGGTCGTACAGGTGCTTGGCCTGCTCGCGTTCGCGCGCATCGCCACCAGCGTCCGTGGTCGAGTCGAACGCGACGACCTTGTAACCGAGACGGATCGCCTCGCGGATCATTTCCGCATATAGCGGCTCCTCGACGTAGAAGCCGCTCTCGCTGGTCGGATAGCCGCGCTGCTGCAGCTTGTCGTCGCTCTCGTACAGCGTCTCCGCGGCGAAATAGTCGAAGCCTTCCTTGCGCAGGCGTTCGAGCATCTGGATGGTCAAGGTGCGCGTGATCGGCAGATTGTGCGCTTCATTGAAGAACACGGCCTGGCGATCCTTCGCCAGCGCCGCGATCGCATCGAGCGCGGGCTTCTGCTGGAAGCGCGCGTCGGTGAGCGGCGAGGGCGCATCGTTCGCTTCGGCGACCTGGCGGATCGAATACGAACGGCGCGCACCGGCGTAATCGCCGATATAGGTCTGGTACCAGCTGAGGTACTGGCTGAAGATGATGCGGAACGCCGGCGAGTTGTCGGCGTCATACGCATTCGACATGGTGCGGTACTGCGCCAGCAGCCCGTCCATTTTCTGTGCCCGTGTGAAGATCGTTTCCGATTTGTCGAAGGCCTGTTTCTGCATCGCCTTCCATTGCGCCGCCGAAACATTCGGCGTCTGCACGGCGGGCGATACCGCCATGCTGTCGGCCGCGAAAACCATTGCCAGGAGGACGAGCAGGCGCTTCATTGCATTCTCGCTTTTGCTGTGGGAGATCCGCGGCGGCGTTCGGTCATGCGCTCCGCCTCGACCGCAAGTCTGGCAGCTCATCGACACCGATCATCGGCACAATCCAACGTCCTGACGCGCGTCGGCATCCTATCGTCGCAGCGACGGCCCGGATCGATCCGCACGCGCAATCGATCCGGAACCGCAAGATCCGTCACGCAGCTGCGCAGTGCCGGCTTATTCGGGCACGAAACGCATCCACGAAACGAACAGGCGCGTGAGCGTGCCGATGATCGTCAGCGCGACGCCGCCGCCGACCAGCACGACGCTGAGCGCGGCGCTGCCGAGAATCAGCGAGCGGCCGCCCGGGATCGGTATGGTGACCGCGAGCACGAGATAGGCGGCGACGGCGAGGAACAGCAGGCCGACCACCAGGGTCGCCAGGCCGACACAGCGCACGATCCCGAACAGATTCATCGCTCCGGCTTTCGTCATCGATGCTCCCCTTGAATAACGATGCACACGTTCTTCGCTTCGGTGAAAAAGCGCAGCGCCTCGACGCCGCCTTCGCGGCCGACGCCTGATTGCTTGACCCCGCCGAACGGCGTGCGCAGATCACGCTGCAGCCAGCAATTGATCCAGACGATGCCGAATTCGAGCTGTGCGGCGACACGATGTGCGCGGTCGAGGCTGGACGTCCACAACGATGCGGCGAGGCCGTAGCCGCTGGCGTTGGCGATAGCGACCGCGTCGGACTCGTCGTCGAACGGAATCAGGCTGACCACCGGGCCGAACATTTCTTCCTGGTTGGTCGCGGCGTCGTTGGACAAGCCTTCGATGACGGTCGGCGCGACGAACCAGCCGTCTTTGCAGCGTCCTTCGGGTTTGATCACGCTGCCGCCGCAGGCGAGCGTGCCGCCTTCCGCGCGCGCACGGTCGATGCAGCCGGTGACCTTGTCGAAGTGCGCTGCGGACACGAGGGCGCCGAGATCGCTCGCTGCATCATCCGGATCGCCGACGCGCAGCGCGTTCACTTTTTCGATGTAGCGCTGCTTGAATGTTTCGTAGATCGATCGCGCGACCAGCAGGCGCGAGCCGCACAGGCAGATTTCGCCCTGATTGGCGAAGCCCGAACGCACGATCGTGTCGAGGTTGGCGTCCGACAGATCGGCGTCGGCGAATACGATCGCCGGATTCTTGCCGCCGAGTTCCAGCGACAGCTTCTTGAATGTCGGTGCGGCAGCGGCGGCAATCGCGGCGCCGGTGCGCGTGCTGCCGGTGAACGAAATCGCCTTGACCGCGGAATGCTCGACCAGGGTCTGACCGACGCCTGCGCCGCTGCCTTGCACGATGTTGAGCACGCCCGCCGGAAAACCGGCTTCGATCGACAATGCACCCAGATGCGCCGCGGTGCACGGCGTGATCTCGGACGGTTTCGCCACCACCGCATTGCCGGCGGCCAGCGCCGGCGCGATCTTCCAGGTGAACAGATACAGCGGCAGATTCCACGGCGAGATGCATGCGACCACACCGATCGGCTGGCGCAAGGTGTAATTGAACGTGCGCGCATCGGTCGCGTGCGATTCGCCGGCCCATTGCGTGATCGCGGATGCGAAGAAGCGCAGGTTCGCGACCGCGCGTGGAATATCCAGCTCGCGCGCGAGCTTGACCGGCTTGCCGGAGTCGCGCGATTCCAGTCGTGCGAGCAGTTCCAGATCGCGCTCGACCAGATCGGCGAGACGATTCAGCAGGCGCGCGCGCTGTTCGGGTGCGCTCGATGCCCATGCGGCGGATGCGCGCTGCGCCGCGGCGACCGCGGCATCGACATCGTCGCCATCGGAGTCCGGACAGCGCGCGAAGACGCGACCGACGGCAGGTTCGTGCACGTCGAGATAGCGCGCGTTCGCGGGTGCGCACAGGCGGCCATCGATGAGATTGGACAGGGTGATCAAGGCGCTCATGCGCGAAGCTTAACGGCTTCGCGCACGAGGGTGGGAACTGCCGGATGGGCGGGCGCGTCGGCGTCGGAGTTCGTTCTCTGACGACGCCGCCGAAGCAGCGCGGCGTGTTCTACAACGACAGCGTGCGTCCGCCGTCGACCGGCACGTTGATGCCGTTGACGTAGGCCGCCGCCGGCGTCGCCAGGAACGCGATCACGTTCGCAATCTCGGCGGCCTTGGCGAAGCGACCGAGCGGCACACTGGCGAGCATGGTCTGCTCGATGTCGGCGCTGTTCTTGCCGCTCGAACGACTGCGCTCGGCGAGGATCTGCTCGAGCCGTTGCGTCTGGGTGTAACCCGGCAGCACGTTGTTGACCGTGATGCCGTGCGAGCCGAGTTCGCCCGCCAGCGTCTTGGCCCAGCTCGCGACCGCGCCGCGCACCGCGTTGGAGACACCGAGGTTACGGATCGGCTCCTTCACCGAGGTCGAGATCACATTGATGATGCGGCCGTAGCCGGAAACCTTCATGCCGGGCAGCACCGCCTGCAGCAGGATCTGCGCGGCGACCAGATGCTGGTTGTAGGCGTTGCGGAAATCATCGGGCGTGGCCGACGTGGTCGGTCCGCCGGGCGGCCCGCCGCTGTTGTTGATCAGGATCTGGATCGGTTGCGCTTGCGTCGTCGCTTCGATCTTTGCGCGCAGTTCGGTGTGATCGCTCATGTCGACGGGGATCGTCGTGTGCTGCTGCGCCGCGTGAATCTTCGGCAGCGTGGCCAGCGCGGTCGCGAGTGCTTCGCGCGAGCGTGCGAGCAGGGTCACGTCGGCGCCGAGCGCGGCCAGTTCCATTGCCGCGGCGCGGCCGATGCCTTGCGAAGCGCCGCAGACCAGCGCGTGTTTTCCGGTGAGGTCGAGATTCATGTTCAGCCCATGCGGCGATGAAGAAGGATGCGGATCAATACGAGCGGACGCGGCGAGCGGCTCGCTAGTGCCGCGACGACAGCTTCTCGACCATGCGCACGATCAGTTCCTCGTCGTTGTCGCCGCGCGGCGGTTCGACTTCTTCGAGATCGAATCCGAACGCCGCGGCGTCGTCTTCGTCGATGCCGTCGAAGGCGCGGAATTCGGCGTCGAGCAGGGCCATGCGCGCAGCGGTTTCGTCGTCGTAGACGAGGGTGCGGCCGTCGCTGTCGAAGACTTCCGCGATGCCGCTGTCGAGTACTTGCAGGCGCGCCCAGATCAAGGTGTCGCCGAGCGCGGCGAGCCACCACTGCGGATCGCGTTGCTGCGGCTCGCGCTTGACCGGCTCGTCGTGCTCGTCGTCGGCGTCGTGTTCGTTGTCGTCGTGATCGCTCATGTCGGCGCTCCGGTGTAGGCGAGGAGTTTGGAGATGATCGCGATCAGTGCGCCGATGATGATGGCCCAGGCACCGATGCTGCCGAGTACGGCGAGTGCATTTAGGCTCTTGTCGTGCAGTGCGCGATAGCGCGCGCGCAGGTACCAGCCGAACGCATACGGCGTGAACAGGAAACCGCTCATGCGCGCGTGTTCATCGGCATGATGGTCGCGCAGATGCACGGCGACGAGCATCCAGGTGATGATGTAGGTGGTGAGGCCGGCGACGATCATGCCGAGTCCCATGATCAGCAGGAATTCGCGGGTGGCGAGCAGGGGCATCGGTCAGGGTTCCGTCGTCAGAACTCGGCCGAACCCGGCGCGCGCGGGTAGGGGATCGCATCGCGGATGTTGGCAAGGCCGCACACGTAGACCACCAGGCGTTCGAAGCCGAGCCCGAAGCCGGCGTGCGGCACCGTGCCGTAGCGGCGGAAATCGCGATACCAGCCGTACATGCGCGGATCCAGGCCAAACTGCGCGATGCGCTTGTCGAGCACATCCAGACGCTCCTCGCGCTGCGAGCCGCCGATGATCTCGCCGATGCCGGGGGCGAGCACGTCCATCGCCGCGACGGTTCTGCCGTCGTCGTTGAGGCGCATGTAGAACGCCTTGATCTTTTCCGGATAGTTGGTGACCACGATCGGGCCGCCGACATGTTCCTCGGTGAGGAAGCGTTCGTGTTCGGTCTGCAGATCGGCGCCCCATTCGACCGCGTAGTCGAACTTGCGTCCGGATTTCTTCAGGATGTCGACCGCCTCGGTGTATTCGAGTCGCGTGAACGGCGCGGCGATGATCGATTCCAGGCGGGTGATCGCGTTCTTCTCCACACGGTCGGCGAAGAACGCCATGTCGTCCGGGCGTTCGGCGAGCACCATGCGGAAGATGAACTTGAGGAAATCCTCGGCGACGTGCGCGTCGACATCGAGATCGGCGAATGCGATTTCAGGCTCGACCATCCAGAACTCGGCCAGATGCCGCGTGGTGTGCGAGTTTTCCGCGCGGAAGGTCGGACCGAAGGTGTAGACCTTGCTCAGGGCGAGGCAGTAGGCCTCGACGTTGAGCTGGCCGGAGACGGTCAGGAAGGCTTCCTTGCCGAAGAAATCCTTGTGGAAGTCGATCGCACCCTTGTCGGTGCGCGGCAGGTTCATCAGGTCCAGGGTCGAGACGCGGAACATCTCGCCGGCGCCTTCGGTGTCCGACGTGGTGATGATCGGTGTGTTGACCCAGAAGTAGCCGTTCTCGTCGAAATAGCGATGGATCGCGTTGGCGATCGTGTGGCGCACCCGCGTGACCGCGCCGAACAGGTTCGTGCGCGGACGCAGATGCGCGACCTCGCGCAGGAATTCCGCCGAATGCGGCTTGGGCTGGATCGGATAGGTTTCCGGATCGTCGATCCAGCCGACCACCTCAATGCGGCTTGCCTGCAGCTCGAACGACTGGCCCTTGCCCTGCGAGGCGACCAGTTCGCCTTCGGCAACCAGCGCGCAGCCGGAAGTCAGGCGCACGATCTCGCTGTCGTAGTTGGCGAGGCTGTTGGAGGCGACCACCTGGATCGAATCGAAGCAGGAGCCGTCGCTCAGCGCGATGAAGGAAAGACCTGCCTTCGAGTCGCGCCGCGTGCGCACCCAACCGCGCACCTGCGCCCGCGTGCCGGGCGCGATCGCGCCGGACAATGCCCGCTTCACATCCACCGTTGCCGCACCTCGTCCTGCGTCAGCGACCACCGACATACCTTGAAACTCCTGTTGCGGACGCCCAATTCAGAAGTCGGGCAAGAAGCTCGCGATGATAGCGGAATCGACTGCTGCACCGCGGAATCGCGTTAGAATCGCGGCACTGCCTCCGCTCCATACACTTTCCACGGCCACGCTCCATGTCGATCCAGCTCACTTCCGCCGCGCGCGAGCGCATGCAGGATTTCCTCGCGAGGGATCCGTCGGCGGTCGGCGTGCGCTTCGGCATCAAGCGCACCGGCTGTTCCGGCTTCGGCTATACGGTCGATCTTGCGGCCGCGGTCGCCGAGAACGATCAGGTGTTCGAGCAGGACGGCGTGCAACTGGTGATCGATCGCAAGGCGCTGCCCTTCGTCGACGGTACCGAGATCGACTTCCAGCGCAGCGGCCTCAACGCGACCTTCGTGTTCCGCAATCCCAATGCGACCGGTGAATGCGGCTGCGGCGAAAGTTTCACGGTCGAGGCGAGCGAACCGGGGCAGGTTGCACGCTGAGCGCGTGCTTCGGCTGGGCGCTTCGTCCGACGCTCACTTTTGTTTCTTCTAAGCCCTGTTTTTCAAGCACTTGCCCGCACAGCGCGCTTGCACTACCATGCGCGCCCCTTCGCCTTGCCATTCGGCGAAGATTCTTGCCTCACCGTACGTCGGGAGGCTGTCGGTCGGAATCATTCCGCGCCGATACCCACAGGAGTTCACATGCGTCACTATGAAGTCGTGTTTCTGGTCCACCCTGACCAGAGCGAGCAGGTGCCCGCGATGATCGAGCGCTACAAGACGCTGATCGAGGGCGACAGCGGCAAGATCCATCGCCTGGAAGACTGGGGCCGCCGTCAGCTCGCCTATCCGATCCAGCATCTGGCCAAGGCGCACTACGTGCTGCTCAACATCGAGTGCAGTGCCGGCGTGCTGGCCGAACTGGAATCGGGCTTCCGTTTCAACGATGCGGTGCTGCGTCACCTGATCGTCAAGCGCGAGAACGCGGTGACCGAGATGTCGCCGATCATGAAGAACAAGGACGACAAGGGCGATCGCCGCCGTCGCGACGACGAAGGTTTCGGTTTCGGAGGCGAGGACGACGAACCGCGTCCGCGTCGCGAACGCACGCCGCGCGATGCCGCGCCGGCGGAAGCCGCCGCCGAACCGGCCGCCGAATAAGCGCCTGCCCCGTCTTCTGGAGAAAACCTCATGTCCAAGTTCTTCCGCCGCAAGAAATTCTGCCGCTTCACCGCCGAAGGCGTGACCGAGATCGACTACAAGGATCTCAACATGCTGCGCCAGTACATCAGCGAAACCGGCAAGATCGTGCCGAGCCGCATCACCGGCACCAAGGCGCGTTACCAGCGCATGCTCGGCACAGCCGTCGAGCACGCGCGTTTTCTGTCGCTGCTGCCGTACAGCGACGCGCATTGATAGATACAGTGAGGGCGGGCGCGCATGCGCCCTGTGAGGGCGCATGCTGCGCAGGCTGAGAGGAGTGAGGAACAGCGCTGTCCCTCACCCCTCACAGCGAGCCCGCAGGCGAGCGCCCTCACAGGCGGCCCCACCGCCGCCCTCACGCTTCACACATTCGGACAGCAACCGCTGCGCCGGCGTACCCGACGCTAACGAATAGGAACACGTCATGGAACTCATTCTTCTGCAAAAAGTGAAAAACCTCGGCAACCTCGGCGACAAGGTCAACGTGAAGCCGGGCTACGGCCGCAACTTCCTGGTGCCGCAGGGCAAGGCCACCGCGGCAACCGCAGCCAATCTCGCTGAATTCGAGAAGCGCCGTTCCGAGTACGAAGCGAAGGCGAACCAGCAGCTCGCCGGTGCCGAAGCGCGCCGCGTGCAGTTCACTGATGCCTCGGTCACGGTCAAGGCGATCGCAAGTCCGGAAGGCAAGCTGTTCGGCTCGGTCGGTCCGCGCGACATCGCCGAGGCCTTCACCAATGCCGGCCTCGCGCTCGACAAGAGCGAAGTGGTGATGAGCGAAGGTCCGCTGCGCCACATCGGCGAGTTCGACGTGCTGGTGCATCTGCATGCCGACGTCAACATGACGGTCAAGGTCGTCATCACGCCCGACGATTGATCTGCATCGAATCTTCGCGACGCGAAGATTGGATTCCAGGAGTCACCGAAGAGGGCGCAGTCGCGCCCTTTTTCGTGCCCCAAGCAAGCGCCGAGGTGAGGGTTCCCCACAGCTTGTCCACAGCTTTTGCGACGTGTTGTCCCCGAAGTTATGCGTCGCAACTTCTGAGATGTTTTCCTAGTATTCGCAACCCTCGTCTCGTTCTTGCATCGAATCATGGCCGCTCTCAACGAACGCAAGAATGCCTCCAACATCGAAGCCTTGCGCGTGCCGCCGCATTCGATCGAGGCCGAACAAGCCGTGCTCGGCGGCCTCATGCTGGCGCCGGAATCGTGGGACCGCATCGCCGATCGCCTGGTCGAGGAAGATTTCTATCGACGCGACCATCGCATCATCTTTCGCGCGATCGGCGACTTGTCGAACAAGGGCATGCCCTACGATGCGGTGACGCTCGGCGAATGGTTCCAGGCGCAGAATCTGGCCGAGCTCGTCGGCGGCGCGGGCTACGTGATCGAGCTGGCGAATTCGACGCCGAGCGCGGCCAACATCACCGCCTACGCCGACATCGTGCGCGAGAAGTCCGTGCTGCGGCAGCTGATCGATGCCGGCACCGAGATCGCGGGCGATGCCTTCGTGCCGGAAGGGCGCTCCAGCCAGGAGCTGCTGGAGACCGCCGAGCAGAAGGTATTCCACATCGCCGAAGCCGGTGCGCGCGGACGCAAGGGTTTCGTGACGATGCGCGCGGCGGTCAAGGATGCGTTCCAGATCCTGCATCAGCGCTACGAGAACCGCGGTTCGGTCACCGGCCTGCCGACCGGTTTCACCGACCTGGACGAGATGACTGCCGGACTGCAACCGTCCGACCTGATCATCGTCGCGGCGCGTCCGTCGATGGGCAAGACCGCGCTCGCGGTCAACATGGCCGAATACGCGGCGATGAAGACGAAGAAGGCAGTCGCGATTTTCTCGATGGAAATGTCGGCCTCGCAGCTCGCGTTCCGACTGATCTCCTCGCTCGGCCGCATCAATGCGCAGAACCTGCGTACCGGCGACCTCGCCGAAGAGGAATGGCCGCGCGTGACCAGTGCGATCACCTTGCTCAGCGAAGCGAAGATCTTCATCGACGATACGCCGGCGCTGTCGCCGGGCGAGCTGCGCGCGCGCGCGCGTCGCCTGAAGCGCGAGCACGATCTCGGCCTGATCGTGATCGATTACCTGCAGCTGATGCAGGTGCCCGGCAACAAGGAAAATCGAGCGACCGAAATTTCGGAAATCTCGCGCAGCCTGAAGGCGCTCGCGAAGGAGCTCAGCATTCCGGTGATCGCGCTGTCCCAGCTCAACCGCTCGCTCGAACAGCGCACCGACAAGCGTCCGGTGATGAGCGACCTGCGCGAATCAGGCGCGATCGAGCAGGACGCCGACGTGATCCTGTTCATCTATCGCGAGGAAGTCTACGACAAGGAATCGGCGAAGAAGGGCACCGCCGAGATCATCATCGGCAAGCAGCGTAACGGCCCGATCGGTGCGGTCACGCTGGCCTTCCTCGGCGAATACACCAAGTTCGAGAATTTCGCGGGCGGGAGTTTTTCCGGTACGTTCGAATGACGGCGGCGGGCGTGCCCGCCGCAGCCAGGACGAATGGATCACGGGTCGAGCGCGCGCTCGGCAAGCCAGGCGAGCTTAGGGGACCGGTGTCGGGTCCAGCGCATTGCCGGGCGCAATCTGAGAGCAGTTTTGCGGCGCCGGGAAACCGGCGAAGCGGGCACCGACCCAGAGCAGGGTCGCCGGCAGCCAGTTCGTCACGGCGGTCGTGAGGTGACTGCCCAGCGCGGTCTCGTTGTAGGAGATCGTGACCCCGCGTGAGCAATATTCCCGGGCGAGGCTGCGCACGTCGCCGGCAATCATGACGCCGTCGCCGCGACCGATTCCCGGTTTGTTGCCCAGCGTGCCCTCGAGTTCACCATTGCTGCCTTGCCAGATCAGCAGGGGCACGCTCGGCGTGCCGCCCGTGCCCATGATCAGGTCGTTGGCGACCTCCACGAACAACGGGATGCTCTCCGGCGACTGGTACTCCGGCTTGGCGATCGATGCCCACGTAAGCCCCGGGTATTGGGCCAGCACGTTGACGATCGAAGCCTTCTGCAGCCGCGCGTAGAGTTGTTGGCCGTAGTCGTTGAGATACGGCGTGAAATCGACGCCGTACGCGCGTCCGGTACCGATCACCGCGGCCGGCATGATCCCGGCCCAGACGAGGCTGCCGTCGACGTAATGCACGTTGTGCATCGGATGCACCAGCACACCGCCGATCGACGCGCCGACCAGACGCTGGTTGATGTCGGGCGCGTAGTCGGGCGCCAGCTCCGCCGCCCACTCGGTCGCGATCGCGCCGCCGGAGTAGCCGATCAGTGCGGTCGGCGTGTTGCCCGGTAAACCCACCGATGACGAATTGAACGTGGCGCGCAGGGAATCCAGCGTGTTGAAGGCGTACTCCTGCCCGGCCGCGAAGTCAGCCTGCTCTCCCTCGGTATCGGGAATGTTGATCGTGTAACCCTGCAACAGGAAGGGCGCGATCATCAGCGATTCGACGTTCGGAAGCAGGCCGCCGAGCGTGAGCCCTCCAGAGATTGCGTAGGACGGCTCGTCATCGGCATTCAGCGAATCGTAGGCCGATTGAAACGAGACGAGTTTCTGCGGGCCGAAGTGCAGGGCGGGCTGAACCACCGACGTGACGTTCACGGTCGGCTGGCCGAGTTGCCCGGTCGACCGGTACAACAGCTGCGTCGTCTTGATCGGCAGCGCGAATCCGACGACGTGATACGGAACGGTCCGCGTCTTCAGCACCGTACCCGGCGCGATGTTCGCCAGCGGCGTGCTGCCGGTGTACTGATAAAACGGATCCTGTCCCGGTGGAACGCGTGCTTCGGCCGACCCCGTGATCCCCGCAACCAGCAGCGATACGGCCATCTGCGACAGCCGCAACCGCGCCGATGCGGCCCAACGATGCTTTGCCTGCTTTGTCCCGAACATTGGATGCTCCCTTGGTTGATGCCGCACGCGACGCGTGGGCCGTGATCGAAGACGCCGCTTTTCGAGCAGGCGCATCGATAAAAGGATTTGGTATCTATGTTTGAAACGAAGATTTGATATTCTAAAAGGGTAAGGCCAGAGCGCAAGTCGCGGCGCACAAGCGCGCGACATGTTGCCGCCGCTCGCGGTTCTGGCGCAGGGTCGGGTTGGCGCGCGATCAACATGATTCGACGTCGACGAACGACGCGATTAGCGTGGTCCCGATCGCGCGCTGCCCGAGGAGTCGCGGCACGACCGAAATGATCGGATTGAATTGCAGACGGACTGCGCGCGCCGAGCCTGCGCTTGGATGTGCCGTCGCGACGGAAGATGCCGTGGCTGCCGAAGTGCGGCGTCATCGATACGGCTCGAGACCGTTTATCATCGACGCGGCAACCGACGACGAATGAAGTCGAGCGTGCATGCGTCCGGCGATTGCCTCGTCAATTCCGCGTGGGCATTCGTCGTCAGTTATCTGCACTGGAACGCGGCCAGCTCCAAACCGCGAAGACACGGCGGCGACACCGCCGACCGATTTCAGAGGACACCCAAGGCATGCGCGCTACCTGCGCCACGATCCACCTCGGCGCGCTGCGCGAAAATCTGCGTCGCGTGCGCGAACTCGCGCCGGGCGCGCGCGTGATGGCGGTGGTCAAGGCCGATGGCTACGGGCACGGACTCGAACGCGTCGCGCGCGCGCTCGAAGGCGCCGATGCGTTCGGCGTCGCCGCCATCGCGGACGGCCAGCGCCTGCGCGCGGCCGGCGTGTCGCAGCGCATCGTCGTGTTGTCCGGACTCGACGAGCCGGCGGATCTGGCCGAACTGCGTCGCCTGAAACTCGATACCGTGGTTCATCACGAAGCGCAGATCGAGATGCTCGCTGCCGAGCACGATCCACGCCCGCTGCGTGTGTGGCTGAAGCTCGACACCGGCATGCATCGACTCGGCTTCGCACCCGAGCGCGCACGCGACGCCTACGCGCGTCTGCGCGCCTTGCCCAGCGTCGATCGCGACATCACGCTGATGACCCACTTCGCCAATTCCGACGTCTTCGACGATGCATCGACGACGCAGCAGATCGAGCGCTTCGAACGCAACGTCTCCGGGCTCGACGGCGAGCGTTCGCTGTCGAACTCGGCCGGCATCCTCGGCTGGCCGGAAGCGCACGGACAATGGGTACGCGCCGGCGGCGCGCTGTACGGCATTTCCGTGGTCAGCGGAAAGATCGGCTCGGACTTCGGCTTTCGACCGGCGATGACCTTGTCGACGCGACTGATCGCGATCAATCGCGTGCGCCGCGGCGAACGCGTCGGCTACGCCGGCACTTGGGAAGCGCCCGAAGACATGCCGGTCGGTATCGCCGCGATCGGTTACGGCGACGGCTATCCGCGCCACGCCGAGGCCGGCACACCGGTGCTGATCAATGGTGTGCGCGCGGACCTCATCGGCCGTGTCTCGATGGACCTGATCACGCTCGACCTGCGCAGTACGCCGGAGGCGAAAATCGGCGACGGCGTCGTCCTCTGGGGCCGCGGACTTCCGGTCGAGGACATCGCGGCACACGCCGACACGATCGGCTACGAACTCACCTGCGGCGTGACGCGGCGCGTGCGCTTCGTCGAGGACGATGGCTGAGGCGGCGCAGCGTGAACGCGTCGCGTACGCTGCATGCGCGTGGGGCGTCGCCTCGTACGTCTATCGACGTCTTGCCGCATGCTAGAATGAGTTGGTCAAGTTTGGTCTGATGAGGTCCGGTCATGCAGCTCAATCTCTACGACGCCAAGACGCGTCTGTCGGAATTGGTGGAAGCTGCGAGCCAGGGCGAAACCGTGGTCATCGCAAAAGCCGGTCGCCCGCTCGCCAAGCTGGGTCCGATCGCGCCATCGCATCGCCCGATCAAGCTCGGCCTGATGAAAGGCGCGATCCGCATCGGCAAGGATTTCGATGCGCCGTTGCCGGAGCAGGTGCTGCAGGATTTCGAAGGCAGTGGTCGCACATGAGGCTGCTGCTGGACACGCACATCATGCTGTGGGCGATGCAGGATTCGCGTTCGCTGTCGACGATGGCGCGCAAGATTCTGCGCGGCGCCGAAGCGGTCCACGTCAGTGCCGCGAGCCTCTGGGAGATCGCGATCAAGGTTTCTCTCGGCAAACTGTCCGTCGACCTCGAGCAGCTCGAACAGAAACTCGGCGACGGCGGTTTCCTGCCGCTGCCGATCAGCTGGACGCACGCAGCGCAGTTGCGCCAGTTGCCGCCGCTGCATCGCGATCCGTTCGACCGCATGCTCATCGCGCAGGCGCTCAGCGAGCCGCTGCGCTTGCTGACGCATGATGCCGCGCTGGCCGCGTATTCCGATCTCGTGATCCTCGCCTGAGCACGGACCCGGCATGGCCAAAGCTAAAACCGCCTACGTCTGCAGCGAATGCGGCGCCGAGCATGCGAAGTGGCAGGGCCAGTGTGTCGACTGCGGCGCCTGGAACACGCTGGCCGAATTCGTCGTGCAGCCGGCGGTGAAATCGGCAGGCGCAGCGCGCGGCGGTTATGCCGGCACAACGGGCGCGGCGAAGGTGACGAAGCTGGCGAGCGTGGCGGCCGAAGCCGAACAGCGCAGCGCGACCGGTATCGCCGAACTCGATCGTGTGCTCGGCGGCGGACTCGTCGCCGGCTCGGTGGTGCTGATCGGCGGCGATCCCGGCATCGGTAAATCGACCTTGCTGTTGCAGATGCTCGGCACGCTCGGGCAGAGCGTGCGCGGGCTCTACGTGACCGGCGAGGAAAGCCTGGCCCAGGTCGCTTCGCGCGGCCAGCGGCTCGGCATCGCACTCGATGGCCTCGAAGCGCTCGCAGAAACCTCGATCGAACGCATTCTCGGCGAAGCCTCGTCGAGCCGGCCCGACCTGCTGATCATCGATTCGATCCAGACCATCTGGACCGAACTGCTCACCGCTGCGCCGGGTTCGGTCAGCCAGGTGCGCGAGTCGGCGGCCAAGCTCGTGCGCTTCGCCAAGGAGACCGGCACCAGCGTGTTCCTGGTCGGTCACGTGACCAAGGAAGGCGGCATCGCCGGCCCGCGCGTGCTCGAACACATGGTCGACGCGGTGCTGTATTTCGAAGGCGAAGCCGGCTCGCGTTTCCGCATCCTGCGCGCCTTCAAGAACCGCTTCGGTGCGGTCAACGAACTCGGCGTGTTCGCGATGGGCGACAAGGGACTGCGCGAAGTTCCGAATCCTTCCGCGATTTTTCTGTCGACGCACTCGCAGCCGACGGCGGGCAGTGCGGTGATGGTCACGCGCGAAGGCACGCGCCCCTTGCTGGTCGAAGTGCAGGCGCTGGTCGATCAGAGTTCGCTCGGCAATCCGCGCCGGGTTGCGCTCGGCCTCGAACAGAATCGTCTCGCGATGCTGCTCGCCGTGCTGCACCGTCACGGCGGCGCGGCGGTGTACGACCAGGATGTGTTCGTCAACGTCGTCGGCGGCATCCGCGTGCAGGAAACCGCGGCCGATCTGCCGGTGTTGCTGGCGGTGCTGTCGAGCTTTCGCGATCGTCCCTTGCCGGACAAGACCGTCGCCTTCGGCGAAGTCGGCCTGTCGGGGGAAATACGTCCGGTGCCGAACGGCGAGGAACGCTTGAAGGAGGCGGCGACGCACGGCTTCAAGCGCGCGATCGTGCCGAAGGCGAATGCGCCGAAGAAATCACGTCTCGGCGAAATGGAGATCATCGCGGTAGAACGGTTGGCGGAGGCGATCGAGGCGAGCCGCGGCGAGTGAGTGCATCGGCGCTGTCTTCACAGCCCGATCGCGGCTACGCAGTGCGATGCAATACCACTTCCAGCACGAACTTCGATCCGAAAAACGCGAGCAGCAGGATCGCCATGCCGATCAGCGTGAGATTCACCGCGCGGCTGCCGCGCCAGCCGTAACGCCAGCGGCCGAACAGCAGCACGCCGAATACCAGCCACGCGACGATCGACAGCACGGTCTTGTGGATCAGATGCTGGCCGAACAGATCGTCGACGAACAGGATGCCGCTGAGCAGGGTGAGGCTGAGCAGCACGAAGCCGGCGCCGATCAGGCGGAACAGCAGGGCTTCGGTCAGGGTCAGTGGCGGCAGCGCGCGCAGCCACGAGCCGAACTGGCGGTGACGCAGGGCACGCTCCTGGATCGCCAGCAGGATCGCCAGCACGGCGGCGATCGAGAGCACGCTGAAGGCGAGCAGGGCGACGGTCACGTGCAGCTTGATCTGCCAGTCCATGCCGAACGGCAGCGACGGCGGTGCCGCGAACACGTCGATCCCGAGCAGCAGCGCCGCGAGCGGAAACACGATCACGCCGAGCGCGGCAACCGGGCGCGACAGATTGACGATCAGGGTCAGCGCGGCGACGACGCCGGCGACCAGCGACAGCGCCGCGAAGAAATGCAGATCGAGCGCGCCGCGATGGGTGCCGAGCAGCACGCCGGCATGCGCGACGATCGCCAGCGCTGCGGCGCCATCGGCGCTGCGATTGAGCGGCGCGCCGGCGCCGAGCAGCGGACGTGCGAGCAATCCGGCGGCAACCAGATAGAGCACGACAGCGAGCAGGGCGACAATCGGTATCAACATGGAGGGAGTGTCGCATAGCGCTTGCAGCGCGTGAACGCATGCGCGTCGTGCTGGGAGCGTCCGTCGGATTGAGCGAGTGCGTCCGGTGCGCGCGCGACAGCTGCGCAGCGCGCCGCGTCCGTCTGCAAGGGCTCCGCTATAATCCTGCGCTTTCCCGCAGCTTCGGTCCGTCCATGTTCGAGTCGCTCAGCACCCGCCTTTCCGCCACCGTCCAGCGCCTGCGCGGCAAGGGACGGTTGACCGAGGCGAACATCCGCGAGTCCCTGCGCGAAGTGCGCATCGCCCTGCTCGAAGCCGACGTCGCCTTGCCGGTGGTGCAGGCCTTGATTCAGCGCGTGCAGGTGCGCGCGGTCGGCCAGGAAGTGCTGCGCAGCCTGACCCCGGGTCAGGCGCTGGTGAAGGTGGTCCGCGACGAACTCACCGCGGTGATGGGTACCGCGAATACCGACCTCAACCTCGCCGCCGCGCCGCCGGCCGTGGTGCTGATGGCCGGCCTGCAAGGTGCCGGCAAGACCACCACCGTGGCGAAATTGGCGCGCTTCCTGAAAGAGCGCAAGAAGAAGAAAGTCATGGTCGTCAGCTGCGACGTGTATCGCCCGGCGGCGATCGAGCAGTTGCGCACGCTGGCCGAGCAAGTCGATGTGCTGTTCCATCCGTCGAGCGGCGATCAGGATCCGGTCGCGATCGCGAAGTCCGCGCTGGATGCGGCGCGCAAGAACTTCGCCGATGTGCTGATCGTCGATACCGCCGGACGCCTGCATGTCGACGCCGAGATGATGGCCGAGATCAAGACGCTGCACGCGGCCTTGAATCCGATCGAAACCTTGTTCGTGGTCGATTCGATGACCGGCCAGGACGCCGCGAACACGGCCAAGGCATTTTCCGAAGCACTGCCGCTGACCGGTGTCGTGCTGACCAAGACCGACGGCGACGCACGCGGCGGCGCCGCACTGTCGGTGCGCTACGTCACCGGCCGTCCGATCAAGTTCATCGGCGCCGGCGAGAAAGTCGACGCGCTCGAGCCGTTTCATCCGGACCGTATCGCGCAGCGCATCCTCGGCATGGGCGACGTGCTCTCGCTGGTCGAGCAGGTCGAGCAGAACGTCGATCAGGAAAAGCAGCGCAAGCTCGCCGAGAAGGTCATCAAGGGCAAGCGCTTCGACCTCAACGACATGAAGGACCAGCTCGAACAGATGGTCAACATGGGCGGCATGAAATCGCTGATGGAAAAACTGCCCGGGGTTTCAGGCCTGTCGGAGCAGGTGAAGTCGAAGGTCAACGACAACGAAGTCAATCGCATGATCGCGATCATCGGTTCGATGACGAAGAAGGAACGTCGCCATCCGGACCTGCTCAAGGGTTCGCGGCGCGCGCGCATCGCACGCGGTTCCGGTACCCAGCCGGCCGACGTCAACAAGCTGCTGAAGCAATATCAGCAGATGGAAAAGATGATGTCCAAGCTCGGCAGCGGCGGCATGAAGGGACTGATGCGGCAGATGTCCGGCGCGATGCGCGGCATGGGCGGCGGAGGCGGGTTCACGCCGCCGCGGTGAGTGTCTTGGCGCGTTCGTCTGCGACGTTCGTCATTGCGCGGGTTCGCTTGAACGCAGATGCGAAGACGAAGTTGCCGGCGCTGCAAACGCTAACTGCGCGCAGGGCTTTATTTTTTCCGCAATTCAGCTAGAATGCGCGGCTCCCTCGGGGGCGGCCAGCCAATCCGGCTTGCCTCGGAAAAAACCTCAAAGAATTCAGAGAGCTACGATGGTCAAGATTCGCCTTTCCCGTGGCGGCGCGAAGAAGCGTCCGTTCTACCACATCGTCGTGACCGACGAGCGCAACGCGCGTGACGGTCGCAATATCGAACGCGTCGGCTATTTCAACCCGATCGCGGCCGGCAAGGACGTGCGTCTGCAGCTGGACACCGCCAAGGTCAAATCCTGGGTGGAGAAGGGCGCGCAGATGACCGAGAAAGTGCGTTCGCTCTACAAGGAAGCCGGCAAGCAGGTTGCGGCTGCCTGAGTTGAGTGACGTGAGCGGGTCGGGCGAAAAACTCGTCCTGCTGGGCAAGATTGTCGGTGTGCACGGACTGCGCGGCGAGCTGAAGCTCGAATCGTATACCGAGCCGAGAACGCAGATTTTTCGCTACCAGCCCTGGCTGGTGCGATCGGCGGCCGGCGAGAAGACGATCAGCGGCAGTCGCGGACGCGAGCAGGGCAAGGGCATCGTTGCCGAATTGCCCGGTGTTGCGGATCGCGATGCGGCAGCGGCGCTGACCGGCGCGGAAATCTGGATTGCGCGGTCGGCCTTGCCGGCGGCGAAACCGGGTGAGTATTACTGGTCCGATCTCGAAGGACTCGAGGTCGTCACCGTCGAAAGCGTTTCGCTCGGCCACGTGTCGCATCTGATCGCGACGGGTGCGAACGACGTGCTGATCGTGCGGGAGGGCGAACGCGAACGGTTGATCCCGTTCCTGGTCGGCCAGTACGTGACGAAGATCGATCTCGACGGCGGACGCCTGACCGTCGACTGGGATCCGGATTTTTGAGACGGGCTTTATTGAAAGTGCAGGCAGGACGCCTGCTTCTTGATCTTCGCGTTAAAGGACGAGCGCAAAAGTAAATCAAGAGCAGGCAGGACGTCGGCTACTGGATCTCGCGTTCAAGGACGAGCGCACAAGCAACCCATGCGCATCGACGTCATCACGCTGTTTCCTGATTTCATCGAGAGCAGTTCACGAATTGGAGTGGTCGGGCGTGCGCGCGAGCGCGGCCTGATCGAGATCGCGACCTGGAATCCGCGCGATTTCGCCAGCGACAACTATCGTTCGGCCGATGACCGGCCCTACGGCGGCGGTCCCGGCATGGTGATGATGATCGACCCCTTGCGTAGAGCGCTCGACAGCGTGCGTGCCGCCAGCGGATCGACAGCATCGAAGATGATTTACCTGAGTCCGCAGGGAACGCGGCTCGATCAGGCCAAGGTGGCGGAACTCGCGCAGCGCGATCATCTGATCCTGCTGAGCGGACGCTACGAAGGCGTGGACGAGCGTTTTCTGCAGCACGCGGCAGCCGAGGAAATCTCGATCGGCGACTACGTGTTGTCGGGCGGCGAGCTGGCGGCGGCGATCCTGATCGACGCGGTCGGCCGGTTGCAGGACGGTGTGCTCAACGACGCGCAGTCGGCGCAGCAGGATTCGTTTTCCAACGGCCTGCTCGATTGCCCGCACTACACGCGCCCGGAGCGCGACGAGTGGGGCGAGGTGCCGGCGGTGCTGATGTCGGGCGATCATGCGGCGATCCGGCGCTGGCGCCTGAAGCAGTCGCTGGGAAGGACCTGGCTCAGACGCCCGGACCTGCTGGAAAAGTTGGACCTGGACAAGAAAACACGCGCGTTGCTGGAGGAATTCCAGAGCGAGCATGCAAGAAGAACGACGTCGGATCGCGCAGGCGAATCCGCCGAATGAGCAAATCAGACCATTGGTGAGTGCGATGAACCTACTGCAGCAATTCGAAGCCGAACAAATGACCCGCACGCTGCCGGAATTCAGCCCGGGCGATACGGTGATCGTCAACGTGAAGGTGAAGGAAGGCAACCGCGAACGCGTCCAGGCCTATGAAGGCGTCTGCATCGCGCGCAAGAACGCGGGCCTCAATTCGGCCTTCACCGTGCGCAAGATGTCGCACGGTACCGGCGTCGAGCGCGTGTTCCAGTCGCACAGCCCGGCGATCGATTCGGTCGTCGTCAAGCGCCGCGGCAAGGTGCGTGGCGCGAAGCTGTATTACCTGCGCGGTCTTGAAGGCAAGGCAGCGCGCATCAAGGAAGATCTCGGCGCCTACGTCAAGAAGGATTGATTCCTTCACCTACATCCCTCTTGGAGCATACGAGTCGCGTCTGTGCTCCTCGTCAGAAGCGGCCGTCGGCAACGACGGCCGCTTTTTTATTTTGCGGATTGCGGCGAGTGAATCGGCTGCGCTGAAGCTTGCGGCCCTTGCACCGTTTCGTCGCGCGATTCAACGCTGGGCAGCACCCACTTCGAAGCCGTCGCGGAAAACCACGTCGCTGCCATCGAGCACGACATTCCACGCGCCACGACCGTAGGTCGCTGCGACCAGCACGTGCGGCTCGGCGGAAATTTCCAGATCGGTCACGACCATGCCGAGTGGCAGACCGGCCATGAACGGCGTGAAGGTCGCGCCGCCGTCGCTGCTCGCATACACGCCGATGTCGGTGCCGACGAAGATGCGCTGGCTGTCGAGCGGATCAATCGCGACGCTGTTCGCCGGTAACGCCGGCAAGCCGTCGCCGACGGCGGTCCAGTCGCCGCCGTCGACCGATTCGAGCAGATGCGGCGCCGCGAACACGCTGCGCGTGACGAAGACGCGGGTCTCATCGTGCGGATCGACGGCGAGATCGGATACGTTGCCGCCGGGGTAGCCGCGGCTGATGTCGCTCCATGTCGGTGCGCGCGAGCGTGCGTCCGGAGTCATTGCGATCTTGCCGTTCGCAGTGCCGGCATACAGGCGCACGTGGCCGTCAGCGCCGGCAGCGGCGGGCGTGAGCACGCTGATCGAGGCCGAAGCGGTGCCGGTCAGAGAATCGGAAATCGGGGTCCATTCGTAGGCGTTCGCATCGTCGCCGATGACGGCGCGGTAAACGCGATTGGACGCGACGAACACCGAACCTGCCGCCGTCGTCAGCGGTGTCACCCAGGCGAAGGGTTCGCTGCCGACGAGGCCGGATTGATTCACCCATTGATAGCTGTACGGTTCGCCGTGTGCGGTCGACAGGATCAGGTTCGGGCCGCCGTCATTCGGATAGCTGGTCTGGAATACGCGCGCGGGATTGGTCGCGTCCACCGCATTCATGAAACCGTCGCCGGTCGCCTCGGTGACGTCCCAGACGTCTTCGCCATCACGGCGCGACGAGGAGTTGTCCTGCGCGCCACCGTAGACGCGCGAGGGATCGCGCGGATCGAGCGCGATATCGTAGAACTGGGTGATTTCGAGATTCGCATTGAGGTTGCTGAAACTGCCGCCGCCGTCGTCGCTGCGCCAGAGGCCGCCGTCGCCGCCGACCCACAGACGGGCGCCGTCGTTGCGCGAGTACTGCACGAGATGGGTGTCCTGGTGCACCGCCTGCTGCGATCCCCAGTTCGCGGTCAGGATGGTCAGCGTGGCGCCGCCGTCGGTCGACAGCGCCGGCCGGATTGTGCCGACCAGCACGCGATCCGGATCGGTCGGATGCACGTCGAGCGTCAGGTTGTAGAAGCACTGGCCCTCGCACGCAGCGGGATTGACCTCGGTCCAGCTCGCGCCGGCATCGGCGCTGCGATACAGCTGCAGGTCCGCAGCCGCGGCGCTGCCGATCAGCGCATACAGAATCGACGAATCGCTCGGCGCCATCGCGATCCGGCTGTAGGTCGCCGCCGAATTGATCGGCAGGCCGTTTTCCAGACGCGTCCAGCTCTGCCCGGCGTCGGTGGATTTGTAGATGCCCTTCGAACGTACCGCCGCATAGGCGAGCGAGCCGTCGTCCGGATCGAACAGGATATCCAGCGCGCCGCTCGAAGACAGCACCTGGGTCCAGCTTTCGCCGGCATCGGCACTGCGATAGAGGCCGCCGCCGCTGAGGCCGCCGCCGGTACCGCAATGTCCTTGGCCGCCGACGATGAGCACCTGCGGATCGAGCGGCGATTGTGCGATCGCGGTGACGAACGAGAGCGGCATCGCCGTGCTGCCACTGCCGTTGCGCGCGGTGAACGTGGCGCCGCCGTCGTCGGAGTAGAACAAGCCCATGCCGAAGTAGTCGAGACAGCCCGCGTTCGCCTCGCCGGTGCCGACCCACAGATGCTCCGGCGCGCCTTTCTCGAGCAGGATCGAGCCGATGCTTTCGGTGCCGATGCGATCGAACAGCTGGGTCCAGCTGCCGCCGGCATCGACGCTCTTCCACAAGCCACCGGCGGCGGCGCCGAGATACAGGGTTTCTTCGTCGTCCGGATCGACCGCGAGTGCGGTCACGCGGCCGGCGACGCGGCCCATGTCCCAGTCCAGCATCGTCATGCCGTCGGGACCGAGCGGCAACCAGGTTTCGCGCGCGAGCAGGTTCGGGGTGCCACGCGCGAGCGTATCGCGCAGCGCAGTCACGGCCTGCGCACGTTGCACGCGTGCGACCGGATGATCGTCGAGTCCGCGCGCATGCTCGAACCATTCGAGGCGTTCGCGGATCTCGTCTTCCTCGCCGCCGCTCTTGTCGATCGGCTCGAGTGCAACCGGGCCGCCGGCGGCGATGACCGCGCGCGACGAGAGCGCCAATGCAAATACTGCCAGACCGATTCTGCCGATCTTCATGCCCACCCCTGATCGTTGGCCGTGCGTCCCGTGCCGGATACCATAGCCGGCCCATCGCAGCGGTAATCGTCGTTTCGCGGCGCGCAGTGGAAACCCCGCCGCGTGCCCTTATCTACAGCGCAGCGCCAAGCATACCTTGAGGAAATCCGCATGAGTTCCACGCCCGAAACCCGCAGCTTCGAAGCCGAAGTCTCCCAGGTTCTGCACCTGGTCACCCATTCGCTCTATTCGCACAAGGAGATCTTTCTGCGCGAACTGATCTCGAATGCGTCCGATGCCTGCGACAAGCTGCGTTTCGCCGCGCTGTCCGATGCAGCGCTGGCGGCCGACGACGCCGAACTGCGCATCGAGATCAGTGTCGACCGCGACGCACGCACGCTGTCGATCCGCGACAACGGCATCGGCATGAGCCGCGACGAAGTGATCGAGAATATCGGCACGATCGCGCGCTCGGGCACGCGCAAGTTCCTCGACTCGCTCTCCGGCGATGCACGCAAGGACACCCAGCTGATCGGCCAGTTCGGCGTCGGTTTCTACTCGGCCTTCATCGTCGCCGATTCGGTCACGCTGACCACGCGCAAGGCAGGCGCGGCGGCAGAGGAAGGCGTGCGCTGGCAATCGTCCGGCAGCGGCGAGTACACGCTGGAAAGCGTCGACGATGCACAGCGCGGCACCACGGTGACCCTGCATCTGAAGGAAGACGAGACCGAGTTTCTCGATGCCTGGAAACTGCGCGACCTGATCACGCGCTATTCCGATCACGTCGCCTTTCCGATCCGCCTGCCGAAGCAGAAGGACGGCAAGCCGTCGGACGAATTCGAAACGATCAATCATGCGGCGGCGCTGTGGACGCGACCGAAGAGTGAACTCAAGGACGAGGATTACCAGGGCTTCTACAAGTCGCTGACGCATGATTTCAACGACGCGCTGGCGTGGACGCACAACCGTGTCGAGGGCTCGCAGAGCTACAGCCTGCTGCTCTTCATTCCGGAAAAGCAGCCGTTCGATGCGGTGATGAGCGGTCGCGACGAGCGCAAGGGCCTCAAGCTGTACATCCGCCGCGTCTTCATCATGGACGCGAGCGAGCAGCTGTTGCCGTCGTATCTGCGCTTCGTGCGCGGCATCGTCGATTCCGACGATCTTCCGCTCAACGTCAGCCGCGAAATCCTGCAGGAAAACCGCCTGGTCGCGCAGATTCGCAGCGCCTGCGTCAAGCGCACGCTCGATCTGCTGGAGAAGCTGGCCAAGGACGAGCCGGAGAAATTCGCGACCTTCACGCAGGCCTTCGGCAACGTGTTGAAGGAAGGCGTCGCCGAGGACGGCAGCAATCGCGAACGCATCGCCAAGCTGCTGCGCTTCGCATCGACGACCTCGGAAGGCGATGCGAAAAGCGTCGCGCTCGACGACTACATCGGCCGCATGCAGGCAGGCCAGGATGCGATCTACTACATCACCGCCGACTCGCACGCGGCGGCGAAAGGCAGTCCGCAGATCGAGGGACTGCGTGCGAAAGGCATCGAGGTGCTGTTGCTCAGCGATCGCATCGACGAATGGATGATCGGGTATCTCGGCGAGTACGCCGGCAAGAAACTGCGTCATGCAGCGAAAGGCGAGGTCGAGGTCGACGCCTCCGACAGCACCGAAGTCGAACGCCGCAAGCGCGTGGAAGAGGAAGCCCAGGGCGTGCTCGGCAAGCTGCGAGACGTGCTCGGCGCGCGCGTCAGCGAGGTGCGCGTGAGTTTCCGCCTGACCGATTCGCCCTCGTGCATCGTGCTCGGCGAACACGATATGGCCCTGCACATGCAGCGTCTGCTGCGCGAAGCCGGGCACGACATGCCGAGCAGCGAACCGATCCTCGAAATCAACCCGGCGCATGCGCTGGTCAAGCGGCTGGAGAGCGAGACCGATGCGGCGCGCGTGCAGGATCTCGGCTTGCTGCTGCTGGAGGAAGCGCAGTTCGCCGCCGGTGATCAGCTGGCCGATCCGGCCGCCTTCGTCGCGCGCATCAATCGCGCGCTGCTCGATGCGCACGGTGCTGCCTGAGAAAAACGCGGTGGGGCGCTATCGGATGGGCGGGTGTTCCGTCCGATAGTGCTGCCGAATCGATATTGAGTACGCGATACGCCGACTCGAGATGCCTTCGGGCGCGAGAGCCGATGGAATAGCGCCGCGCCGTCAGCAATCAGATGCCGACCGTCTCGCGCTCAGCGCGAACCCGCCGATTCCACCGCGACGCCGTGCGCGCGCAGCCACGCATGCACGGCCTCGTGTTTCGCCTGCGCAGCCGTGCTGAAACCACCGGCCGGCGCGATGTTGAAATAGACCTGAAACGAATCGCCGCGCTGGTTGCGCCGATTCGCATCGGCGCCGTGCTCGAGCAACTGCAGCACCGCGTCGGGCTTGTGCACCTTCGCGGCCACATGCAGCGGCGTGTTGCCGAGACGGTCTGCGCGGTTCGGGTCGGCGTGATGGGCGAGCAGGAGATCGAAGGCCGTCGCATCCGGATTCATCAGTGCGGCGGCGAGCGGCGCCTCGCCGGTCGTGCCATGCGGTGCATTCGGATCGGCGCCGTGATCGAGCAGGATGCGCAGATAGCGCGAGTCGTTCGCCATCGCCGCCATATGCAGCACGGTCGCGCCGCCGGCCCCGGGTCGTGCGGGATCGGCGCCGTTCTCGAGCAGGGCTGCGAGCCCGCTCGGACTCTGCTGCAGCAGCGCCCATTCGAGCAGGTTCACATCATGCTCACCGTGCGCGTTCGGGTCGGCGCCGTCGGCAATCAATGATTTGATTCGCGCGGCGTCGCCGTCGGCGACAGCGGCGGCAAGTGCGCCGACCTTCGGCTGCGGGAAAATCTCGTACGGGTCGGCTTCGCTCATGGCATTCGCTGTCAGGGAAACGACGAGGCAGAATAACGCGCCTGCGCAGGCCGCGAACGCGCGCGTGATCCAACCACGCTCGCCCGAGTATGCCATGGCATGTGTGCGCTGCTGCATCGACGGATGATGCAAGGTATCGGTGCTCGCGTCGCGCGCAAGCGTGCGCTCGTGGCGCTGTGATGCTGCCGCGATCACCAGTTCCAGGGCATCGCCTTGCTGATGGCGTGGCCGGCCGTCTTCGCGGCGTCGCCGAGTGTGCTGACTGCACCGCCGATGAATTTTTCGGCGCCTTGCGCGAGATGCGTGCCGATGCCGATGAGGCCGTTGCCCAGATCACCACTGATCTCGATGGCGCCCTTGCCAAGTGTGCCGAGCAGATGCGCGCCGCCTTCGAGCAGTCCGCCGATCAGCGGCACGTGTCCGAGCAGGCTGCCGGCGCCATTGGTGACGGCGCTGACCACGCTCTTGCTGCCGTTCTTCGCGGCATCGACCGCGCCGACCAGCACGTTGCCGACATCGCCGGTGCCGTGGACGATGCGCTCGACGACGCCCGGACCACCCGCATCGGGTGTCCATGGATGATCGTTCTGCAACGCACTCAGTACCGAGTCCATCGAATGCAGTTGCACGCCATGCGCGGTGTCGGTGACCAGATTCACGCCGGGCAGTTCCGCATACCAGGGCAGCGGACTCGGATCGTTCAAGCTGATCTTGTGGCCGAGCGCGTCGGGCAGGAAGCCGCGTCCGGCGCCGCTTTCCTGCTCGCCGGTGAGGACCTCGCCGTCGACCGCATAGCGACGGATCAATCCATCGGCGGCCTGCTGCTTGACCGCGCCGACATCGGCTTCGGGCACGAGCTCGCGAATCGTGTTGGCGTTGACGCCGGCGGCATTGAAGGTGACCGCGGCCGAATCGGTCGCGACCGATGCGATCGAGGCGAGACCGCCGCCGAGCGAATGTCCGGTCATCACGACGCTGTCGCCGAACGCAGCCTTCGCCAGCGTCGCCAGTGCGACGGCCTGCTGATATTGCGCAGTCGGCAGACCGAGCGCCTGGGTGCCGTCGGCGAACCAGTCCTTTCCTTCGCGCGTACCGGCGAACGCGAGCACCTTGTGTCCTTGCGCGTCTTCGTAGATCGCAGCACGGAAACCGGTGGTCGGATCATCCAGCGATGCGGGATCGATGCCGGCGCCGCGCAACTCGGCATCGCTCATGCGCGAGAAACCATCGATGCTCTTCGCCGGTGCGCCTGCGGGCGGAATGTCGTAGACATCCTGCGACAGCTTCGCCATGGTCTGGTCGATCGCCTTCGGATCGGTTCCGCGCACCTGCGCATCGAAGCCGGCGCCGCTGCTCGCGGCCGGACCGACCGGCGCATTCGCAGCCAGCGCGTTGCTGATCAGCCGATGCAGTTGCGGATTCCAGAACAGGTCGCCGCTACCGGCGCTGTGCTGCGCGACGGCGTCGTCCGTGGCCGGTGTCGCTGCCGGAAGACCGTCGTCGAAGCGCTCGGCGATGGCGCGATTCGCACTGACATCGAGGGATACCGACATGGCACGCACCTGACACGGGATTGTGCGCGAGCGTAGTGCGGCGCGCGGCTGCGTGAAATCTGGGGCGATCCCTGTCTAGGGTTTACCCGAGCGCGTCATCGCCGCGTGCTACCATCGACGATCATTTGGCCATCCAAACAGCGGACCAAGATGCAGATCGAAACGAAGTTGCCGAAAGTCGGCACGACGATTTTCAGCGTGATGAGCCAGCTCGCGATCGAGCACAAGGCGGTCAATCTCGGTCAGGGCTTTCCGGATTTCGACGGCCCGCAGGCGCTGCGCGATGCGCTGACCGATGCGATGAACAGCGGGCGCAACCAGTATGCGCCGATGACCGGGCTGCCGGCGCTGCGCGAGCAGATCGCACGCAAGACCGAGCGGTTGTACGGACGCAAGGTCAACGCGGACACCGAAGTGACGGTGACCTCCGGCGCGACCGAGGCACTGTTCGCCGCGATTGCTGCGGTCGTGCGCGAAGGCGACGAGGTGATCGTGCTCGATCCCTGCTACGACAGTTACGAGCCCGCGATCGAACTCAATGGTGGCCGCGCGGTGCATGTCGCGCTCGATCCGCAGGATTTCTCGCCGGACTGGCAGCGCATCAAGGACGCGATCACGCCGAAGACGCGGCTGATCCTGATCAACACACCGCACAATCCCTGCGGCGCGGTGTTCAGCGCTGCGGATCTGGATACGCTCGCGGCGCTCACGCGCGATACCTCCATCCTGGTGCTGTCGGACGAAGTGTACGAACACATCGTGTTCGACGGCGCGCTGCATCAGAGCGTGCTGCGGCATGCGGAGCTCGCCGAGCGCAGTTTCGTGGTCAGCTCGTTCGGCAAGACCTATCACGTGACCGGCTGGAAGGTCGGCTACTGCATCGCGCCGCGCGCGCTGTCGGCCGAATTCCGCAAGGTGCATCAGTACCTGACCTTCTGCACGTTCACGCCGGCGCAGGTGGCGTTCGCGCAGATTCTCGAAAGCGATCCGCAGCACTATCTCGATCTGCCGGCGTTCTATCAGGCCAAGCGCGACCATTTTCGCGATCTGCTGTCGGGCTCGAAATTCCGCCTGTTGCCGGTCGCCGGCGCCTATTTCCAGGTGGTCGATTATTCCGCGCTCGGCGATCGCGACGATCTTGCATTCTGCGAATGGCTGATCAAGGAAGCCGGCGTCGCGGCGATTCCGATTTCAGCGTTCTACGAAACGCCGCCGCCGGAGCAACGGCTGATCCGCTTCTGCTTCGCCAAGAACGACGCCACGCTGGAGCAGGCCGCTGCACGCCTGCGCGCGCTCTGATGACGACGCAGCCGCAACCCTTGCGCGTTTCCCTGATCCAGGGCGCGACACGCTGGCACGACGCGGCGGCAAATCGGGCGTACTACGGCGACCTCGTGCGCGCGCTGAAAGGGCAGAGCGATCTGTTCGTGCTGCCCGAGACCTTCCTGTCGGGTTTCACCAACGAGACCTTGCACACCGCCGAAGCGATGGACGGCGAAGGCCTGCGCTGGCTGCGTGCACTGGCGATCGAGGTCGGCGCGACGATCACCGGCAGCCTGGTGATCCGCGAAGACGAACGCTGCCTCAACCGGCTCGTCTGGATGCGCCCGGACGGCACGCATGCGCAGTACGACAAACGTCATCTGTTCCGCATGGCGAAGGAACACGAACGCTACGGCGGCGGCAACCAGCGGCTGATCGTCGAATTGAACGGCTGGCGTATCTGTCCGCAGGTCTGTTACGACCTGCGTTTTCCGGTCTGGCTGCGCAACCGCTACGATCGCGCGGCGCAGCGTTTCGATTACGACCTGCTGATCTTCGTGGCGAACTGGCCGAGCGCGCGTCGTCATGCCTGGAGCACGCTGCTGCGCGCGCGTGCGATCGAGAACCTGAGCTATTGCGTCGGCGTCAATCGCGTCGGCGTCGACGGCAACGAGCTGCACTACGGCGGCGACAGCGGCGCATTCGATTTCCTCGGCCAGCCGCTGCTCGAACTTGGCGCGCAGGAGCAGTGCGTGACCGTCACGCTCGATCCGGCTGCGCTCGCCGCGCACCGCGAGCGCTTCCCGGCGTGGATGGATGCGGACGAGTTTTCGATCACGCCGTGAGTGCGGTATCGATCGGAGAAATGCGGCGGGTCTGAAGAGATACCGTCGAGAAAGTCGTTATTCCAACGCGCTGGCAGGAATGACGTGAGACATAGTCTTTCAGAACGCGCCTACAGAATCGCGAGCACATCCTCCGGCGGCCGGCCCAGCGCCGCCTTGCCGTTCGCGAGCACGATCGGACGCTGGATCAGGCGCGGATGCGTGTGCATGGCGGCGACGAGTTCCGCACGCGTCAATGCCGGATCATCGAGCGCGAGTTCGGCGTAGTCCGCTTCGTCGCGACGCATCAGATCGCGCGGTGCCATGCCGAGCAGATCGAGCATGCGTTCGATCTCTGCAGTGGTCGGCGGCGCGGACAGATAGTCGATGACACGCGGCGAGATCCCGCGCGATTCGAGCAGGGCCAGCGTCGCGCGCGATTTCGAACAGCGCGGATTGTGCAGGATCGTCACGTCGCTCATCGGATGATCACTCTCACGCTGCGGCAGGTCGCGGCAGTGCCGCGAGTTCGCGCGCAATGATGTCGCGTTCGGCTTCGGCGCGCTGCGCGAAACTGCCGAGCACTTCGTTCGAATCGGGCGCGAGGACCTCGTACCACTGCGTGGTCACGTTGCCGCCGGGGTCGATCTGCTGGATGCGCTCGATACGGTAGCCGAGCACATTGACTTCGTTGTGACGTCGCTGGCGCATGCGTCCTCCTTGAATGGGTGGCGCAGGATACTGGGCGCCGCCATACGCGTGGTTAATGCGCCGTTGCAGGCGCGCGGCGCGCTAACGCCGGGTTCACGGACGCGCAGCCTGTCGGCGCTGCCACGCACGCAGCGGCCACCCGCCGAGCAGCAGGGCGAGTCCCCAGAGCAGGGCTTCGAATCCGGTGCAGAGCAGGGCTGCGAGACTGAACAACAACGCAAGTAGCGTGATCGATAGTGCGAGCCATTCGTGTCGCGCCGCATCCTGTCGAAATTGCGCACGCAGTTCCGCCGCAGTGCAGATCACATACGGCAGCAACGTGCCCGCAGTCGACAGCAGAATAGAAAAGGTGAACAACTGTACGAGTTGCTTCTGATAATTTGCGAAAACCAGCACGCTGGCGAGCGCGCTGCTGATGACGAGTCCGGCCAGCGGCGTGCCGCGCGCGTCCAGCCGCGCGAACCACGCCGGAAACACGCGGTCGCGCGCTGCAGCCAGCGGCACCTGGGCCTGCATCAGCACCCAGCCGTTGAGCGCGCCGAAGCAGGCGACGGCGGCCGCCGCCGCAAACGCGATGCCGGCACCGGCGCCCCAGAGCCGCGTCGCCGCATCGGCGAACGGCGCCGTCGATGCAGCGAGCAGCGGCTCCGGCAGCAGACCGACCACGACCATGCACGCAGCGATCGTCGCGACGATTGCGACGAGCGTGCCGATCAGGGTTGCGCGCGGCACGTTGCGCTCAGGATCGCGCACGTCGGCGGCGGGCACGGTTGCGCTTTCGATGCCGAGAAACGCCCACAAGGTCAATGCCGAGGTCGCGCCGAGTACCGACCACAGGCTCGTCCCGCTGCGGTTGAACGGCTGCCATGCCGAGGGCTCGATCGCGCTGCCGGCGCACACCGCGATGGCGAGTAGCGGCAGCAATTTCAGCACGGTGGTCAGCACCTGCAGCGCGCCGGCTGCGCGCATGCCGCCGGCATTCGACAGCGTACACAGCCAGAGCGCGCCGACCGCGGTCATCGCCGCATGCAAGGGTGTCGAGGTCAGAACGGGCAGGAGTGAACCTGCGTAACCGGCGAATCCGATCGCGATCGCCGCGTTGCCGCACCAGATCGAAACCCAGTAGCTCCACGCGACGATGAAACCGACCTCGTCACCGAAGGCCGCGCGTGCGTAGGCATAGGGTCCGCCACTGCGCGGCCAGCGCCGGCTGAGACGCGCGAACACGAAGGCAATCGCGAGCGCACCGGCGGCGCTGGCGACCCAGCCGAGCAGGGCCGCGCCGCCGTAGACGGCGAGCGACGCCGGCAGCAGGAACAGTCCGGAGCCGATCATGTTGCCGACGACCAAGGCCGTCGCGGTGAGCAGACCGATGCGCTGCGGCGCGCGCATTGCCGTGCTCATCGTGCGCATGCCGTGCGAATCGAACCTGCGTTCACGCATGCGTGCCGGCATGCGACGGTGCGACGGCGGAGGCTCGGGCAGGCAGATCGCATCGGCGCGGCGCACGAAGGCAGTCGGGGCGTTTGCTAGGATACGCGTCTTCCCGAGCCCGCCGGTCGATCGATGAATCCGATTTCCCCCTCAGCCGACAGCGTGCACGAGCGTCGTGCGTTCTGGTTGTTCATGCTGTTCGCCCTGGTCATGCTCGGCGTCGGCATCGGCCTGCGCGATCCGTGGCCCTCCGACGAGCCGCGTTTCGCGCTGGTCGCCAGGCAGATGGTGGAGTCGGGCGACTGGCTGTTCCCGCATCGCGGCCAGGAGCTCTATTCGGAAAAACCGCCGATGATGTTCTGGCTGCAGGCGGCGTCGTATGAACTCGTGCGCAACTGGCGCATCGCCTTCCTGCTGCCCTCGTTGCTGGCAGGACTGCTGACTCTGGGTCTGACCTACGATCTCGGTCGCCGCCTGTGGAACCGGCACGCCGGCCTGCTCGCGGCGATCGGTGTGCTGTTCGTTTTCCAGTTCATGTACCAGGTCAAGCGTGCGCAGATCGATCCGGTCGAGATGGGCTGGATCACCCTGGCGAACTGGGGCCTGTTGCTGCATTTCCTGCGCGGACCGAACTGGCGCGCCTATTGGCTCGGCTGCCTCGCCGCCGGCTTCGGCGTGATCACCAAGGGCGTCGGCGTTCTCGCGCTGCTGATGTTCGTGCCGTATATTTTCGCGTGTGTGCGCGGATGGCAGGGCGTCACGCGCACATCGAAGGCGGCCTTGCACTGGCTCGGCGGCGTGCTCGCATTTCTTGCGCCGATCCTGGCCTGGGGCATCGCCGTGCTGCTGGTGGCGCGCTCGCGCGGAACACCGCAATACCAAGTCTATGTCGACGATCTGTTCCTGCGTCAGACCGCCGGGCGTTACGCGCATTCGTGGGCGCATCCGGAGCCGTTCTGGTATTTCATTCCGGTGCTGTTGAACAACTGGTTTCCATTGTCGCTCGCGTATTTCGGAGCGGTGCCGCGCTGGTGGAATGACCTCAAGAAGGGCGAAGCGCGCGTCATGCTGCCGCTGTTCTGGTCGTTGCTGGTGTTCGTGTTCTTCAGCATTCCGCACGGCAAGCGCGCCGTCTATCTGTTGCCCGTGCTGCCGATGGTTGCGCTGGCGATGGCGCCGCATCTCGAACAGATCACCCAGGCACGCTGGTTTCGCAATGCCGCGTTCGCGATCGCGCTGCTCGGCGGGCTGTTCATCATCGGCGCCGGCGTGTGGGCGATGCTCGGGCGTTCGCCGGCCTTCGAAGACATGATCCGCCGGCGCGAACTCGAAGCGCTCGATCACGCCGTGTGGGCGATGTTCCTCGCGATCGGCGCGGCGTTCGTGCTGGCGGCCGCGTGGTTCCGCCCGCGCCGCGGCGTGCACGCCTTGCTCGCCGGCACCACGGCACTGTGGTTGATCTGGAGTTTCTGGTCGTACCCGCTGTTGAACGATTCGAGCTCATCGGGTGCTCTGATGCGGCACGCGCGTGAACTCGCCGGCGCCGACACCGAGATCGGCCTGGTCGCATGGAAGGAACAGAATCTGTTCATGGCGGTCGGTCCCGTGCGCGACTTCGGTTTCAAGCGTCCCTGGGACGAGCAGTACGCCGAAGCCGTGCAGTGGCAGGCCGAGGCGCCGGCGCAACGACGCATCTTCATCCTCGAACCGGCGATGGGCGACTGTGTCGACAAGACCAAGGCGACACACATCGGATTCGCGAACCGGCGCGAGTACTGGCTGTTCGGCGCCGACGCCGTCGTGCAAGGCTGCGTGCCGAAGGCATCCGACGGCAGCGGTGTTGCTGCCGGCAGCGATGCAAACGACCCCGACGATCCTTGAGGCGCCTCAGCCGCCGCCGACGTCACTCGTCAGCGGTACCAGACGCTGCAATTGCTCGCGCATGCGCCGAAACAGCTTGCGCGTGTTCCAGGCGTTCAATGTTCGGCTCATCGACGAGCGCGGGATGAAGTGCTTTTCGCCGAAGCCGTCGATCAGCACGCAGCGCGGGCCGCCGCGCGAATCGCTGCCGTAGACGATATTCCATGCGTGCATGTCGCCGACGATCACGTTGCACGCGAGCAGGTCGGCGAGAAAACGCTCGAGCGCCTGCTCGATCAACGCGCTGAAACCGTTCTCGCGCACATACAGCGCGGCCAGGGTCGGCGCCAGCTCGCCGTCGGCGGCGCGCACCTTTTCCGAGACCAGGCCGAGGCCGAGATCGGTTTCGACCACGCCGACCATGCGCGCAATCGGCGCGTTGCCGGCCGGAAAGCGCGCCTGCGTGGCGATGTATTCCTTCAGCTCGCGCACGAAGCCGGTGTAATGGCGCGCGCGCGGCAGCCGCTTGTACCAGCGCCCGCGCGCGCCCCAACGCGACTCGACCGCATCGGCGCGCATGATCTTCACCAGCAGATCGCCGCCGCGCGGATGCGCGAACACCTGGCGCAGATGGCCGATCGCGAGCGGCTCGGCGGTGCCAAGGCTCACGGCGGATGCGGAAAGGTGCGTGGTCGGGGACATCACGAGGCGATTCGAAAAGAGCGATCGTAACCGGTCATGCGCACGAGACAAACGTGTGACGGCGCGCAGGCGCCGCTGCGGCGGTTTGCGTAGAATCGGAAATCGACTCCACCCGTGTTCAGCGCAACCGAACGCCATGCAGAATCCGCCATCACCGGCCCGCGAAAGCGAGCGGATCGCCGAGCTCGACAGCTATCACATTCTCGACAGCCTGCCTGAAAAGGCCTACGACGATCTGGTGAGAATCGCCTCGAGCATCTGCGGCGTGCCGATGGGCCTGGTCAGCCTGGTCGACGACAGCCGACAGTGGTTCAAGTCCCGGCGCGGAATCGATGCCGAGCAGACCCCGCGCGAGATCGCCTTCTGCGCGCATGCGATCGCGCAACCGGATCAGATTTTCATCGTGCCGGATGCGCGCGCCGATACGCGCTTCTTCGACAATCCGCTGGTGACCGGCAACCCGAACATCCGCTTCTATGCCGGCGCGCCGCTGGTCACCCCGGGCGGCAACGCGGTCGGCACGCTGTGCGTGCTGGACAGCGAGCCGCACACGCTGGCGCCGTTCCAGATCGAGGCGATGCAGGGCCTTTCGCGCCAGGTGATGGCGCTGCTCGAACTGCGCAAGGCGTATCGCGAACTGCGCCATCACGTCGCCGAACGCGAGTGGTACGAGCTGCAGCTGAAGCAGTATCAGAGCGACCTCGAACAGGAAAACCTGCAGCTGACGCGGCAGAGCAGCACCGATGCGCTGACCGGCCTGTCCAACCGGCGCGCCTTGAATGCGGCGCTGGACTGGCGCATCGAGCGCGCGCGCGAAGGCGAGAGCCTGCATCTGGCGATCGTCGACATCGATCACTTCAAGACCATCAACGATTTGCATGGTCACCAGGCCGGCGACGAAACCCTGGCCTCGGTGGCCGGCGTGTTGAACGCGCAGTTCGGTGCCAGCGCCGCGCGTGCCGGCGGCGAGGAATTCGCGCTGCTGCTGCCGCAATGCGATTCCGCGCAGGCGATGGAAGTGTGCGAATACGCACGTCACGCCGTGCAGAGCATGGCCAGCGGAATACCGGTGACGATCAGCATCGGCGTCGCGCGCTATCGCGACGGCGATTCGGCCGCGGACGTCTACGTACGTGCCGACCGCGCGCTCTACGAAGCCAAACGCGGCGGACGCAATCGCGTCGTTCTCGCAGCTGACTGATCGACCCTAGCGGCGGCCCCCCACCTCGTCGATGTGCGCGAGCAGATCCGCCGGGTCTTCGAATACGCGATAGGCGCCGGCGCGTTCGAGTTCGTCGGCGGAATAGCCGCCGGAGAGCAGACCGATGCCGAGCGCGCGCGCGCGTCGCGCCGCGAGCATGTCCCAGACCGCATCGCCGACGACGACCGCGTGTTCGATCGCGACATCGAGCCGCTCCGCCGCGGCGAGGAACAGGTCCGGATCGGGCTTGGCGTAACGCACCTGATCGCGCGTGATCACTGGCGTGCGCGAAAGGTCGACGCCGAGCGATTCGAGCACGGGTCCGGCGGTTTCCATTCTTCCACTTGTCGCGATCGCCCACGGAATGGTCGAGTGATCGAGATAGGCGACCAGCTCGCGCGCGCCGGGCAGCGGATGGATGTCGCGCGAACGCCGGTTGTAGGCGGCCGCATGGCGCTGGCTCAGACGTTCCGCGCGCGCCTCGTCGATCACGCTGCCGCTTTCGCGCAGCAGGATATTCATCATCAGGCCGCCGCTCATCCCGATGCGCCGATGGATGCGCCAGACCGACAGCACGATGCCCTCCGATTCGAGCGCTTCCTGCCACGCCAGCACATGCTGATAGACGCTGTCGACGAGGGTGCCGTCGAGATCGAACAGGAAGGCGGTCTGCGGCGGGGTCTTCATCGAGATGAGCAATCGGCGGGCGGGTCTTGCAGTCTCGCCAGCCGTGGCGAGCGACGCAAGTTCTTCGGCACGCTGCCGACACCCACGCTAACCTAGCGCCCGATGTACGACTTCGATGGCTTCCACCTCAATCCGGCGACGCGCGAACTGCGCAAGGACGGCGACCTTGTCGCCTTGCCGGCGCGCGCGTTCGATTGCCTGGCCTATCTGATCGAGCAGCGCGAACGTGCCGTCGGTCGCGACGAACTGATCGCTGCGGTGTGGGGGCGCGTGGAGATCAGCGATGCGCTGCTCAGCCACACGATCGTGAAGATTCGCCGCAGTCTCGGCGACACCGGCAACGAACAGCGCACGATCCGCACGGTGCCGCGCTTCGGCTATCGCTGGGTCGGTGCGCTCGGCACGGCGGCGGCGATTGCCGCGCCGGTCGAACATGCGCAGAACATCGACGCTGGCGAAGCGCAGAGCGCGCACGACGTCGCTCTGGCTGCGGCCACGCACGAGCGAACCGATGCATCGCCTTCGATCGACGAACGCGCGCCGACGCAGCCACATCGGCAGCGCAACCTGATCCTGATCGTCGCGCCCATCGTGCTCGTCGCGGCGGCCGCCGCGTGGTTGATGTTGGCGCAGCGTCCGCATCCATCGGCGCCGGCTGCGAGCACGACCGAAACATCGACCGACGCGGCCGGTGCGACCTCGGCCCTGGTACTGCCGGCCGAGGTCGATGCGCCCGAAGATTGGCGCTGGCTGCGTTTCGGTCTGATGGATCTGATCGCCAATCGCCTGCGCAGCGGCTCGGTACAGACGGCGCCGAGCGAAAGCGTGGTCGGCCTGCTCAAGCAGCATGCGGCGAGCAGTGCCGATGCCTTGCTGCACGATGCCTCGCTGGCGCAAGTCGCTGCGATGCGCGTGCTGCCGCGGGTCAGCCTCGCGCAATCGCGCTGGCACGTGCGGCTGGATGCGTTCGGCGCGCAGCGCAGTTTCAGCGTCGAAGCCGACGCTGCGGATGCGATCAGCGCCGCGCGCGAGGCGGCCGATGCCTTGCTGCGCAAACTCGGACGCACGCCCAATCAAGTGCCGCTGGAACATGCATCGCCGGCCTCGGACGAACTGCTGCAGCGATCGGGCGCGGCGATGCTCGCCGATCAGCTGGACCAGGCGCGCGCACTGATCGCAGCCGCTCCGCTCGAACTGCAGCAGCAGCCGCAGATCGAGCAGCGCATGGCGCAGATCGAACTGCGCAGCGGCGAGTACGCGGCGGTGGAAACACGACTGCGCGCTTTACTCGACCACCTCGCGCCGGGGCACGACACCGCGCTGCGCCTGCGTGCGATGCTGACCTTGGCCGCGGCGTATATGCGCGGACATCAGACCGACAAGGCGATGGAACTTTACGACGAGGTTCTCGCCGTGCAGCAGGCGCCGGTCGATCACGAAGTGGTCGGCGTGGCGCGGCTCGGTCGCGGCTCGGTGCTCGCGCAATCGGGTCGCTACGAAGAGGCCACCGGCGAACTTTCGCGCGCGCGCACCGAGCTCGAAACCGTCGGCGATGGTCTCGGCGTCGCCAGCGTCGATGTGAATCTCGGTGAGTTCCAACTGATGCGGCATCGTCCGGCCGCGGCCTTGCCCTTGCTGAAAGATGCAGTCGTGCGCTTCGAGCGTCTCGGTGCGCGTGAGGGACGCGCCTACGCCTTGCTGCAGCAGGCGATTGCGGAAGGCGAGCTGCTCGATATCGATGCCGCGCTGGCGACGACCGCGCGCGGCTGGCCGGCGCAGGCGCAGACCAGCAATCTGCGCATGCGCTGGAACCTGAGCGCGGCACGCGCGCAGGCGCTGGCGAGCGCCGGCAGACTCGATGCGGCGCAGGCGCTGGTCGAGCAGATCCGCACGGATTCCGATCCGGCCAAGGATGCCCTGCTGCGCGCGCAGAACGAGCTGCTCGCTGCGCAGATCGCTGCTGCACGCGGCGATGCGAATGCAGCGGCAGTGCTGGCTACGGCCGCGCTGGTCCCGGTGCTGCGCGAGTCCGATCCGATCGCCTGGACGCGCGGATTGCTGGTGCAGGCGAATGCGCTGCGCGCGAGCGGTCGCACCGCGGACGCCGCAATCGTGACGACCGCACAAAAGGCCTGGGCGGCGTCGGCCGGGGATGACTGGCGCACGCTCTATGCGACTCTCGGCGCCGCTGCGCAGAGCTGGGCCGAGCAGCGGCGCGAGCCGGCGCTGGAACTGTTCGCGCAGGCGATGCAGGCGGCCGAACGCATCAATGTGCCGGAGGATCTGGTCGCTGTCGGCGCGCCTTATCTCGATGCGCTGATCGCGGCGAGCCAGCTCGAGACCGCGCGCGCGGTGAGCGGTCGCATCGCTCTGTGGGCCGATCGCGACCTGCGCGCGGCGACCGCGCAGGCGCGGCTTTTTCGCGCCCTCGGCGAGGATGACGCCGCACGCAAGGCCGAGGAAGCGGTCGCGCGCATCGCCGCCGAGCGCGCGATTCCGGCCAGCGACGGCGCGCCCTGATCCTTGCAGGAACAAGACCTTGGCGCTGCGCAGCCGTGACGGTACATCGATTGCACATCGTTGCCGCATCGATCCGGCATGCGCACGCGCGGTGCGCCGACGACGATCGCGGGAGACCGCCGGCCCTGGCAGGCGGTCGCGTGTGGTGACTGCGGCGGCATGCGCCGCGCACCTTTCATCCAGTCCGAGGAAAACCCGAATGAAGTTGTTGCGCGTCGGCTGCACCCTGCTGGTCACCCTTTTCGCTTGCGTCGGCGTCGCCGCCGCACAGACCCTCACCCAGGTGGACGCCGGCGGCGGCGCGCTGTCGCCGCCGGTCACCCAGGGCGATTACCTGTACATCGGCACCGGCGCGACGGTGAGCGTGTGGAACATGGCCGACCCGAGCCAGCCGGTCTACGAAGGTCGCACCAACCAGGCGCCGTCCGCCGGACCGGTCAGCGGCGTCGCGGTGGTCGGCGGCTATCTGTATGCCTCCTGGTACACGACGCTGGACGACGGCGGCATCACGATCTACTCGCTCGACGATCCGGCGCATCCGCTCGCGGTCGCCGAGTTCGATTACATCGACGCCGAGCTCAAGCGCCCGAATGCGCTCGCCGTGTCCGGCACGCATGTCTACGTCGGTGACAACGACAACGGCGTGGTCGTGCTCGACGCCAGCGATCCGCTGCATCCGAGCTTCGTCACTGCGAACAGCGACGTGACCGCGTTCGACACGATGGCCGTGTTCGGCAATCAGCTGCAGGTGTTCGGCAACGGTTTCATCGGCCGCAACGTGTCGGTGTTCGATGTGAGCAATCCGGCCGCGCCGGTATTCGCCGGCAGCACCGATATCGATTTCGCGTTCCTGCGCGCGGTGCTGACCGACGGCTACGCGATCGGCGTCGGCAACGACCTCGGCGTGTACGACTTGCACGATCCTTCGAGCATCACCGAAATCTTCGACACACCGATCGACCAGGCGACGCAGGCGATTCGCAGCGGCGATACCCTGTATCTGATCGGCGACAGCGGCATCCAGGTGTGGGATTTCACGACGCCGTCGGCACCGACCCTGCTGCGCACGGTGGCGGTTGCCGGCGGCGCCGCGTTCGCGCCGGATCAGGCCGCGAACACGCCGTTCGGCCCAGTGGTGTTCACGCATACCGATCATGGTCTCGTGCTCGGTGTCAGCGATCCGCAAAATCCGACGCTCGCGGCGAGCTTCACCCTGCCAATCGGCGTTTCCGTGCATGCCGGCGCGATCGATGCGGAACACGCGTTCTTCGCCGAAGAAGGCTACGGCCTCGGCGTCGCCGATGCGACGACGCTGGCCGCGGTCGGCCGTTACGATGCGGCGCTGCCGGCCGATCTTGCGGCGCGCGACATGGAAGATCTCTCGGTTGATGGCGGCCGCGCCTATCTGGCCGCCTGGGGTTACGGTGTGCTGATCGCGGACCTGAGCGATCCGGCCAACCCGGTTGAGCTCGGCCGCTTCGAGTTCCCGTTCGCGAGCGCAATCGAGGCGCACGGCGATCGCGTGTATGTGTCCAGCACCACCAACGGCGGCTTCTTCAAGGTGCTCGACGTGTCTGATCCCGCGCATCCGTCCGAGCTCGGTTCACTCACGACGAGCCAGACCTACGACCTCACCGTGCGCGGCGACTATGCCTATCTCGTCGACGGCTCGGCCTTCGGCGACGGCGGACTGCGCATCGTCGACGTCTCGAATGCATCCGCGCCGAACGTGGTCGGTCAGGACACCGCCTGCAGCGAAGCGCGCGGCATCGATGTGAGTGCGGACGGCAACACGACCTATGTCGCCTGCACCGACGGCAGCCTGCGCATCAGCGACACCAGCGACAAGGCCAACCCGGTGCTGATCGGCAGCGTGATGCTGCCCGGCGTTCCGAGTCTGGATTTCAACACGACCTATTCGGTGGTCGTGGTCGGCAACACCGCCTACGTCGGCAACGACTACGGCCTCGACGAAGTCGATATCAGCAATCCGGCCGCGCCGGTGCAGACGTTCCGCCACGACACCGGCTACTTCGTCGGCAAGGTCGAACACGCTGCCGACGGCCGCATCTTCGCCTTCGCCCAGCTTGCCGGTGTGTTCGTGTATGCGCCTGCGGTGAGCGATACGATCTTCGCGAACGGTTTCGATTGAAACAGTTTCGACTGAAACAGTTTCGACTGAAACTGACGCCACGACGTTCGCGGCGGCGCCGGCTTCGTGGCCGCGCCGCCGTCTCGGTTCGCGCGCGGCGAAGTCGATGAGCGCCGCGCGCGCTACACTTGCGCCTTCGAAGCCTGCGCGAGTCGATCTTGGAAGACGCAACATCTGCACCAAATGATCCGCCGGCACTGGCGACGCTGAGCCCGACCGAAGCGCGCCTGCTCGGCTGCCTGATCGAGAAGGCTGCGATCACGCCGGAGGTCTATCCGCTCACGCTGAATGCCCTGGTTGCCGCGAGCAATCAGAAGACCAGCCGCGAACCGATCATGAATCTCGAACCCGGCGCGGTCGGGCATGCATTGCGCGAACTCGAAGGTCGCGGCCTGGTCAAGGTGGCGCCGTCGTCGCAGCGCGCGTTGCGCTATGAGCATCGCTTCGATGCAGTCTACGGCGTCACCGTGCGTCAGCGCGCCGTGCTCTGCGTGATGCTGCTGCGCGGACCACAGACGATCGGCGAACTGCACCAGCGCTGCGAACGCCTGGCCGAATTTCCCGACATCGACGACGTGCGCGATACGCTGGAGCGCTTGATTCAGCGCGAACCGGCCTGCGTGATCCGCCTCGGTCGTGGCTCAGGTCAGCGTGAAGATCGCTACATGCATCTGCTCGGCGGAGCCATCGATGCCGAGAAGGCGCTGGCGTCGCTGGCCTCGGCGCCGGCGAGTTCCTCGCGCAGCGATCTGCAGGAGCGCGTCGAGCGGCTGGAGATGGACGTGCAGGCACTGCGCGAGGAGATCGCCGCGCTGCGTCGATCGTCGGGCGCGAGCGAATGACATCGCGCACAGTTCGCCGCTCGAACCAGACATCGTCGGCGGAGACCTGCGCATGCGCGCTCTGATCGCGCTGCTGCTGATGTTCGTCGTGGCGACCTCGCCGAGCGCGCGCGAAGTGCCCGCGAAGACGGCGCCTTCACATGCCGGCGCTGCCGCGAACGCGGCCGTGGTGGACATTGGCAAGCTCGACGGCGCTGACTATCGCATCGATATTCCGGCGCAGTGGAATCACGGCCTGATCGTCTTCTTTCACGGCTACTCGATCGAGCCGGTGGCGTTTCGGCAGGGCGAGGCGCTTTCGCCGATGTTCGAGCCGATGTTGAAGAGCGGCTACGCCGTCATCCAGTCGGCTTACTCCGCGACCGGCTGGGCCGTCGAGCAGGCCAGTGCAGATACCGAAAAACTGCGCCGAAAGTTTGTCGCCAAATACGGCCGACCGACCGAATCCTTTATGATGGGCATGTCGATGGGCGGCGCGCTGACCGCAATGACGATCGAGACACGCGCGCAAACCTACGACGGCGCCCTGGCCCTGTGCGGCGCGATCGAACCGACCCATCGCTTCATGCAGCGCGACTTCGCATTTCGTGCGGCCTTCGATTATTTCTTTCCCGGCGTGTTCGGCGCGCTGGTGCCGGTTCCCGCGGACTATGTCCCCACGGAGGCCGTGGTCCGTCGCGTCACGGAGGCGATGAAGGCCAATCCGCGCGCAGCGACGTCCTTGCACGCGATGTACGGTGGCGGCGACATCGCGGAGCTGCCCGGCGTGATCGCGTTCATCACCTACGACGTCAAGGAAATGCAGCAGCGGTTGCACGCCAATCCGTTCGGCAACGCGGCGCTGGTCTATACCGGCAGCGGCGATGATTTCGAGCTCAACGACGGCGTGAAACGCTATGAGGCGGACTCGCATGCAGCAGCCTATCTGTCACGCTGGTATACGCCCTCCGGCATCCTGACCAAGCCGATGCTCGCACTGCACACGGTCGGCGATCCGCTGGTGGTTGCATCGACGGCGTTCGAATACGCGCTGATCGCGCAGCGCAGCGGTCACGCCGACAAGTTTGTGCAGCAGTACACGAACGGGCTCGGCCACTGCGCGTTCACCCCGGCGCAGATCGGCACCGCGTTCAACGAGCTGGTCAACTGGAAACGCAGCGGCAAGCGGCCGCAGTCCGGGCGTCAGCGTTGATCGACTGATCATTGCCGTAATGCGCGCACGACGCGCACCGGCGGAAACATCAGCAGGCTCGGCCACGAACGTCTGACGTCGTTCAATCCGCACTCGCGCAACGTATCCGCGTAACGATCGGTCTGGCGGAAATCGAGCAGGGCGATGCGACCACCGGGCGCGAGCACGCGTGCAATCTCGCGTACCGCCTGCGTGCGATCCGCGGCGCTCGGCAGATTGTGGATGGCGAGACTCGACACGATCGCATCGAAGCTCGCATCCGCATACGGCAGGCTGCGCATGTCGCCGGTATCGATGTCGACGCGCGCCTCTATCCCGAGTGCGACCGCGTTTGCCAGGGTTGCCGCGCTCGCGTTGCCGGACTGATCGCGCGTGCTCCACAGGTCGATGCCGACCGCACGTCCGCGCGGCAGCACGCGGGCGGCTTCGAGCAGCAGCAGGCCGCGTCCGCAGCCGACGTCGAGGACGCGTTCGTCGCCGCGCAATTGCAAGGACGCGATCAGCCGACGCGCGACGATGCGCTTGCCGACCAGGCTGCTGAGGCTCATCAGGATCGCCGATGTGATCATGCCGGCACCGGTGCCCTGCAGCGAGGCGGAGAAGCTGCCGATGAAGCCGGGCCTGCCGACCGCGAGAGTGCCGAAGCAGCAGCAGAAGCGGCCCGCCGAGTGCGAACCCGAGCACCAGGCCCGGCGCATCGATACCGAAGAAGGCTTTTTTCGTCGTCGTGTTCATGCCGCGATTGTTGGATCGCGCCAACAGCGCAACAAGTGACAAGCATCATCGAGCGCTCGGGAAATCTGCAGCATGCAATCGCACGCGTGCAGCAATGAGCGGCGTCCGCACCATGCATTCCGGCGCATGCGCCCCGCCGCGCATCGGTGCAGAATCCGAGGTCTCACACAATCTCGGGAACGACGGATGAAGGGTATGCGCGCAATCACGGGTCTGGCGCTCGCGGCGCTGCTGGCGACGACGGCGACCTGCGCGGCTGCGGACGCCGGCGCAGCGAAGGCAGCGCCGAAAGCGCCGGCCGACGTGACTGCGGCGACACGCGGCATGCAGCACGTCGGCGGTTTCTTCGATGTGTATCGCGATGCGGACAAGGGCCGCGTCTTGCTCGGCGTGCATGCCTTCGATACGCCGTTCCTGCTGATCACCTCGCTGCCGTGGGCGCTCGGATCGAACGATATCGGACTCGATCGCGGCCAGAGCGGCGATTCGCATCTGGTCGAATTCCGCCGCGTCGGGGCGCGCGTGCTGCTGGTCGAGGACAACACGCGTTTCCGCGCGGTGTCGCCGAATCCCGACGAGGCGCTGAGCGTGCGCCAGGCATTCGCCGAATCGGTGCTGTGGTCGGCCGAGATCGTCGGCGAGAACAAGGGCGGTGATGCCGAAGTGGTCTTCGACGCGAGCCCGCTGCTGATCTCGGACCGCCACGGCATCGCGCGCCGGCTCGCCGAGACCCGGCAGGGAAAATACGAGGTGGACGACAAGCGCAGCGCGGTCGTGCTGGCCGAAGCGAAGAGCTTCCCGGACAACACCGAGCTCGAAGGTCTGCTGACCTTCCGAGGGCCGGGCTCGGAGCAGTTCGTCAAGGATGTCGCGATGGATCCGGAAAGCCTCAGCGTGCGCCAGCACCTGAGTTTCGTGCGCCTGCCCGGACCCGGCTACACGCCGCGCGCCTACCATCCGGCATCCGGCGCGCTCAGCGTCGGTTACTACGACTACGCACAGCCGCTCGGGGCGAGCATCGATGTGCGCCTGCAGCCGCGCTTCCGCCTCGACAAGACCGATCCATCCGCCGCGCTCAGTCCGGTGAAGAAACCGATCGTGTTCTATCTGGATCGCGGCGCACCCGAGCCCGTGCGTGCGGCCCTGCTCGAAGGCGCCAACTGGTGGAAGAGCGCGTTCGAGAAAGCCGGCTTCAAGGATGCCTATCGCGTCGAATTGCTGCCCGAGGGGGTCGATCCGATGGACATCCGCTACAGCCTGATCACCTGGGCGCATCGCTATACGCGCGGCTGGTCGTACGGTCAGCCGATTGTCGATCCGCGCACCGGCGAGATCATCAAGGGATCGGTCACGCTCGGCTCGCAGCGCGTGCGTCAGGACATCCTGATCGCGGAAAGCCTGCTGGCGCCGTACGACAAGACGAATGCAGCCGCGCTCGAAGGCGAAGCACAGCAGATGGCGCTCGCGCGTCTGCGCCAGCTCGCTGCGCACGAAGTCGGTCACGCGCTCGGTTTCGCGCACAACTTTGCGGCGAGCCGGCAGGGCAACGGCTCGGTGATGGACTATCCGCATCCGCTGCTGAAACTCGACGCGGGCGGATCGATCAGCCTCGATCACGCCTATGGCGTCGGCGTCGGACCGTGGGATGATTTTCTCGTCGCGCACGGCTACGCGCAGTTCGCTGCAGCGGACGAAAACGCGAGCCTGGCGAAACTGCGCAAGGACATCGCCGACGCCGGTTTCCGCTATGTCAGCGATCCGGATTCGCGCAGTCCCGGCGATGCGGAGCCGGACGGTTTGCTGTGGGATTTCGGTCCGGATACCTTGAAGGCGTTCGACGAACTGCTGCTGCTCCGACGCAAGGCGCTCGACGGTTTCTCGATCGGAGTGCTGCCGCCGGATCGCCAGGCCGGTGAACTCGAAGCGCGGCTGGTGCCGGTGTATCTGCTGCATCGTTATCAGGTCGAAGCGGTCGCGCGCCTGCTCGGCGGCGCCGACTATGCGTACTCGGAAGCGATCGATCGCCAGGCCGGGACCAAAGTTGTCGCGGCGCAGACCCAGCACGCGGCGCTCGAACGTCTCGTCGCGACCCTCGGCGCCGAGCAGCTCGCGTTGCCGGCGAACGTGCTCGATCTGGTCACGCCGCCCGCAACCGAATACCTGCGCAATCGCGAATATTTCGCGACGCGCAGCGCGCCGTTGTTCGATGCCTTCGCTGCGGTCGAGGCGGCGGCTGCGCAGACGATGCAATATCTGTCGGCGCCGCAGCGTCTCAACCGACTGGCCTGGCAGCATGCGCGCGACGCGCGCGACCCCGGCGTCGGCGACGTGCTCGATGCAGTGTTCCGCGGCACCTGGCAGCGTGACGCGGTCGCCACCGGCTTGCCCGCAGGAGACGCCGTGCAGAGCGCCGCCAACTGGGTCGTGCTCGATGCCTTGCTCAACGCGCTCGACGGCGGTCTGCTGCATGCGCAGGTCGATGCCGACGTGCGCGCGTCGCTGCAGCAATGGCAGGTGTGGCTGAGCAAGAACGCCGGACGCGGCAGCCTCGCGGCGAGTCGCAACGAGGCGGCGGAAACGATCCGCAAATATCTGGCCGATCCGAAGTCGGTCAAGCTGCGGCCGCTGCCGCTGATTCCGCCGGGCGCGCCGATCTGAGTCCGGCGAATCCACTTCGTCGGAAAATCCAGTCTTTCAAAAATCCCGTTTTGCGAAGATGAGCTGCCGCACGAGCGGCCTCAGCGCGATGCATGCAGCGGATTCGCAGGCATCGCTTCAAGTTCATGTCGCGCCTGCACGAGGGCGGTTTGCAAGGTCGCGACATTCTGCGGGTGCGCGCTCAGCAGCGCTTGCGCGGCGTCGAAGTTCGCGGCGGCATCGGTGTATTGCTGCAGGGCGGTGCGCGCGCGACCGAGCGCGACCAGGGTCTGCACCGCGTTGCGCACGTGCGCAGTCTTCGATGCGGCAATCAAGGCCTTGGCCTGTTCGAGCGTCTCGGCGGCGCGCATCGGCTCGGCATGCGCGAGGTAGGCCTCGCCGAGCGGCAACAGCACGCGCACCCGGTCCGGATGCGCGGCCGGGTAGACCTCGCGCGCGATCTCGAGCGCGCGTTCCAGCGTGGCGATGGCGGCGGTGCGGTCGCCGCTGTCGAGTTGGCTGTGGCCGAGGCCGCTCAAGGCTTCCACCACGCGTTGATGGTGCGCGGGCAGGCTGGCCTTGTAGATGGCGAGTGCCTGTCCGAAAGTCTCGATTGCGGCGGCCGGGTCGTGATTGATGCGTTGCGTTTCAGCCAGATTGGCGAGGGCGAAACCGACGCGGTCGCTATCCGGTCCGAGCGCAGCGCGGCGGATTTCGACTGCCTGTTCGAGCAGCGCGACCGCTTCGTCGCCGTTGCCGCGATCGCGTTCGATCAAGGCCAGACGCTGCAACCCGTTCGACATTTCCGAATGGCGTTCGCCCAGCACGCGACGCCACAGATCGATTGCCGTGCGCGCCTCGCGCTCGGCGCGATCGAGATCGTTGTTCGCCTGCGCGACCTCCGCCAACATGTCGTGATACGGCGCATCGTGCGCGGTATCGGGTCCGAAGGTGGCGCGGTTGATCGCGAGCGCCTCGTTCATCGCGGCTTCGGCGTCGGCATAGCGGCCCTGATAGCTGCGCAGGCCGCCGAGCCAGTACAGGCTGTCGGCGATGCTCGGATGATGCGAACCGAACAGCCCACGGCGCAGCTCGAGTGCGTCGACGAAATTGCGCTCGGCACCGGCCAGATCGCCGCGGCTCCAGGCCAGCTTGGCCAGTTCCTGCAGAGTTTCGGCGACCGAGGAATGATGCTCGCCATGCAGCATCCGGCGCTGGCGCAGACTGTCGGTCAGTAGATTCTTCGCTTCATCGTCGGGCGCGCGCAAGGCGAGCACGCGCGCCAGGCGCTCCTGCTCGTCGGCGATGCGTTCGTCAGGTAATGCATGCAATCGCAGATCGAGCGCGAGCGCTTCGCGCAAGGCGCGCTCGGCTTCGTCGTTGCGTCCGATTTCGCCGAGCAGACTGCCGAGGTTCGCCAGCGTCTGCGCATGCAGATCGTCGTCGTGCACGGACGCTTCGAGCGCGAGCGCTTCGCTCAGCGCATGCTCGGCTTCGGGATAGCGCTCCTGCTGGCGTTCGGTGTCGGCCATTTCGGTGAGTGCGGCGGCCAGATGTTCGCTGCCGGGCTCGAAGCTGCGCAGTTGCGTGATCGCCTTGTCCTGCAAGACCTGCGCGTCGGCGTAGAGACCGAGGCGGTAATACAGCGTGCCGATCAGACGAAACAGATCGATCTGCAGTTCGGGTTGATCGGCGAGTTCCGACTGCGCGCGGCGAGCGCCTTCGTCGAGCAGTTCGCGCGCGGTGACGGTCTGTCCCTGCGCGCGATCGGGATCGGAGACGTCGAACACGCTGGTCAGAAATTGCTGGGTCGCCTGCGCGCGACGACCGGCGACTGCGGTCTGCCGCGCCTGCCAGAGCACGCCGGAAACGCCGGCCAGCGTCACCAGGGCCAGTGCCCCGGCGACGCCCGCAGCGATCGCGTGCCGGCGCAGAAACTTCGCACTGCGATAACGCAGACCGCCGCCGGGCAAGGCGAGACCGTCCCGATACGCCCTCAGCGCATCGGCGAATGCGGCCGCCGACGGGTAACGCGATTCGGGGGTTTTTTCGAGCGCGCGCTGCGTGATCATTTCCAGATCGCCGCGCAGTTTTCGCTTGAGCGCACGCGGCAGCAGGCCGCGACGCGCGGCGAGTGCGCGTGCATCTTCATGCGCCGGCGCGGCGCTCGCGCTCGCAGGCACGTAGTGGTTCGAGGCGCGCGTGATCGCCCGGCTCAAGGGTTCGGGCGCTTCCTCGACGATCGCCTTCGGCCAGCTGATCGTGCCACGCGCCGCCTGCGGATACGGCAGCTGGCCGCACAGCAGTTCGTACAGCAGCACGCCGAGCGCGTAGATATCGGTCAGGGTCGTGATCGGTTGCGCGAGCACCTGCTCGGGCGCGGCATACTCGCGCGTCATCGGACCTGCGTGCGCGTCGGTCATCCGTGCCGCCGCCGACGTGTCGAGAAACTTGGCGATGCCGAAGTCGAGCAGCTTGGGTTCGCCTTCGGCGTTGACGAAAATATTCGACGGTTTCAGGTCGCGATGCACGACCAGATTGCGATGCGCGTAATGCACTGCATCGCACACCTTCAGCAGCACATCGATACGCGCATCGATGCCGAGATCGCGCGCATCGCACCAGCGCGTGATCGGCTCGCCTTCGACCACCTCGAGGGTGAAGTAGGGCAGGCCTTGCGCGCTCATGCCGCCGTCGTGCAGCTGGGCGATATTCGGATGCGCGAGGCGCGCGAGGATGGCGCGCTCGCGCAGGAAGCGTTCGTGCAGCGCGCGAGCCGGGGTTTCGTCCTGGATCAGTTTCAGCGCGACGTTCTGGCAGAACTGGCCGTCCGCGCGTTCGGCTAGGTACACCGTGCCCATGCCGCCGCGTCCGAGCAGCTGCAGCAGACGGTAGGGCCCGATCAGCGTGCCGAGGCGCGGATCGCTGCGCTCGGTGTCTTGCGTCATCGTCGCGACCAGGCCGGCGCGCAGATCGCTGCCGCGATCGAGCACGTCGCCGGGCGCGGCATGCGCCTGCAGCAGACGCCGCGTGTCGTGCAGCAGGGTTTCATTGCCGTCGCAACGCTGCACCAGCCACGCCTCGCGCTGATCCGGAGGCACCTCCAGCGCAGCCGCGAACGTGTCGCGCAGGTGTTGCCAGTACGCCGCCGATGGCAGGTCGGCCTGCGTCATGACGATTGCAGCAGGAGTGCGGCGCCGAGGCATGCGCACAGCGCTGAGCCTGCGGCAGCAGCGAGGCGGCTCACGCGTCCGCCTCATCGAGCTGCCGGCGCAGGAAGGCGCGCGCAAATTCCCAGTCGCGCCTCAGCGTGCGCTCGTGGCGTTGCGTGACTGCGGCAATCTCGTCGAAGGTCAGGCCGGCGAAGAAATGCATCTCGACGAGGGCGACGAGGTCGGAGTCGCGTTGTTCGAGCGCGTGCAGGGCGGTGTCGATTTCCAGCGCGCGCGTGAAATCGTCCTCGTGCAGATTGATCGCGGTTTCCAGATCGGTCGGCACGCGGTCGCCGCCGCGCTTGATCGCGTGGCGGCGCCGTGCATGTTCGATCACGATCTGGCGCATCGCGCGCGCGGCCAGTGCGAAGAAATGGCTGCGGTCGCGCAGCGGCTTGCCGGCGTGATCGCTGAAGCGCACATACACCTCGTGCACAAGGGCGGTCGCGCTCAAGGTCGCGCCGGGTGCGCGGCGCAGGGATTGTCTGGCCCAGCGCTTCAGTTCGTCGTAGACGATCGCGTAGGCCGCGTCGGCGGCGCCGGAATCGCCGGAATGCGCGGCGTTGAGCAGATCGGTCAGTTGTTCCGGTGCCGACATGGGTCTGGTCCGTCACGAACGCGCCGCAGTGTACATGTGCATCCGGCCAGCCTGCTCGGACGCACGGCGCAATCACGATGTGCCCGCTTTCGCCGTTCTTCCACGTGTAGCGCTGGAGACGAGAGGCGTTGCGCCTCGGTGAGGGCATCCTGATGTTCAGGCGTTCGGGTTCGAAGCGTTTCAACCGGCACGCAGGTGCCGCCGGCTGCGGTGGCATCGCCGTGTTCATCGGCTGCACGCTGATGTCCGCTGCGGTGCATGCGGGAGGCCTTCCGGTCTGCGTGTCGAGCAATGCCCAGCTCGCCAACGCGCTCGCGAGCGCGCAGTTCGTGCCGACGACGATCGAGCTCGTGCAGGGCAATTACGACTTGAAGAACACGCTGTGGCATCAGGGCGCCTTCACCGCGCGGGTGCAGGCGGGCAGCGAATTGCTCGGCGGCTACACGGCCGCCTGCGGCGGGCGCGATATTGATGTCGGCAACACGGTGCTCGACGACTCCGGCTCCAGTCCGCTCGACGGCGCCGATGTGCTCGGCGATTTCACCGTCGAGGGAATCACCTGGGCGGTGCCGTACGGGCTGACGCTCGCGGCCGATACGGGCTACGACGTCGCCGACGATACCGAGATCCTGCTGCGTCGCGATGCCTTCGTCGATGTCGACAATCACGGCTACCAGAGCGTGCGCATCCTCTGGTACCAGGACGACGACATCGGCGGCACGATTCGCGTCGTCGACACGCTGATTGCCGGCAACACGCGCACGAATTGCAGTCTGGATATCGAGGTCGACGCGGGCACGCCGAAGGTGCAGCTGGTCCACGACACCATCGTCGACAATCTGGGCAGCACGCAGGCACCCGGTTCCGGCGCCTGCGTGTTCAACCACGTCGTCGACATCGCCGATGGTCACGGGACGTTGACTGCCTACAACAACATCTTTCACGGCAACGACGGCAAGGATCTGCATACCGACAACCAGGTGCTGGCTCCGTTGTTCGTCGCCAACATGATCGGGCCGCATTCGACACCCGGCGCGACCGAACTCGGCACCTTGAGCGGCGATCCGAAACTCGATGCCGACTATCGTCCGATCGAATCGCCGCCGTCGCCGGCGATCAATTCCGGCAACGACACCGCGCCGGGCGGCTTGCCGGCGACCGACCTGCCCGGGCGCAATCGCGTCGTCGGCACCTTGCCGGATCGCGGCGCGTTCGAATCCAGCATCGACGATAGCTTCCTGCAGACCGTCACCAACACCAACGATTCCGGCGCCGGCTCATTGCGTTCGGCGATCACCGGCGCGGTCGGTCACGGCAGCGGCCTGATCACCTTCGACATCGGATCGGGCTGCGGGCCGCACGTGATCACCTTGAATTCGCCGCTGCCGGCGATCAGCGTGCCGCTGATCATCAACGGCTTCACCCAGACCGGCGCCAGCGCCAACGATCTCGACGCCGGCGACGATGCGAATCTGTGCGTGATCCTGGAATCATCCGGCAGCGGCGCGACCAAGGCGTTGCTGGTGCCGACGAATGCGAGCGACGACGCATCCCTGCTGCTCAAGGGTCTCGCCTTCAGCGGATTTTCCGATGTCGCGCTCGATCTCGGCGCCGGCAGCGGCCACGCGATCAGCGGCAACCGTTTCGGCGGCACGGCGAGCGGCCATGCGCTGCAGGCGAACGGCAACGACATCCGAATCGACGCTGCAGCGCATGGCGCGATCATCGGCGGCGACGATGCAGCCGATCGCAACATCATCAGCGGCGCGACCGGCAGCGGTCTGGTCATGAGCGACACCCACGACAACCAGATCATCAAGAACATGATCGGTGTCGGCTGGAACGTCGGCAGCAACGACTTCACCGACCTCGGCAACGGTGCGCGCGGGATCAACCTGACGGGTCACGACAATACGATCAGCGGCAACTTCATCGGCTCCAATGCGCAGGCCGGCATCCTGCTCAGCGGCGCCGCTGCGCACGACAATCTGATCGAAGCGAACTACATCGGATTTCCGGGCGGCGCCGGCGGTCCGTACGGCAACGGCCAGGCCGGCATTCATCTAGGTGGTGACCCCGGCGATGCGCCGAGTTCGAACGTGATCCGCTACAACGTGCTCGCCGAAAACGGCACGCAAGGCGCGTGGGTCGAGATCGGTCAGAACAATCGCATCCGCTGGAACGGCATCTACGACAACGGCGGACTCGGCATCGACCTTGCCGCGGCCGGAATATTGCCGAACGACAACGACGGCGCCGCGCAGGGCCAGGACTTCGCCAATCGCGGACTCAACTACCCGGTGCTGAGCGGCGCGGTCGGCAATACCGGCAGCGGACTCTTCACGGGATCGATGAGCTCCACGCTGGGCACCTACAAGATCGACATCTACGAAACCCCGGGCGGCTGCGATGCCGGCGGCAATCGGCAGGGCGCGGGCCGGGTCGGAACCACCGTGGTCACGATCAGCAAGGCGCAGGCCGGCGGCGACGGCACGGCGAGTTTTTCGGTGACGCTCGGTCCCGGCGATTTCGGCAGCATCGCGAACGGCATCGGCATCACGGCCACGGCGACCGACTCAGCCGACAACACCTCGGAATTCTCGGCTTGTGTGCCTTATGTCATCAACGACCGGATTTTCGCCGACGGCTTCGACGGTGCGCATCCGTAGCGCGATCGTCCACAGGAGGAACGAAGCGCCGCGCGATCAATGTCGCGTCGGCGCGGGATCGATCGGCGGTGCCGACGTGAATACCGCTTCGATGTCGGCGGCGTCGAACACGTAACGACGATTGCAGAATTCGCAGGTGACGTCGACCGACCCTTGTTCGGCCAGCACCGATTCGTTTTCCGCACGGCCGAGCGAACGCAGCATCTCCTCGACGCGCTCGCGCGAGCAGGTGCAACCGAAGGCGAGCGACTGCGCGGGCTGCAGGCGCACGCCTTCCTCGTGGAAAAGGCGCAGCAGGATCTGCTCGGGCGCGAGTTCGAGCAGCTCGCTCTCGCTGAGGGTCGCGAGCAGATGACCGACTCGACTCCATCCGTCCGCATCGCCGGCAGTGGCGCCGCCGGCGGTCGCGACCTGCTGCAGCAGGATGCCGCCGCAGCGCTCGGCGCTCGTCGCCAGCATGATGCGCGTCGGCAATTGCTCGGAGCGTTCGAAGTAACTCTCGAATGCCTGCGCGAGGTGCGCGCCTTCGACCGGCACGAGTCCCTGGTAGCGCGTCTGCGTGATCGCGTTCTCGATCGTGATGGCGAGGCGTGCGGAGGGTTCAAGTTCGATCGGCGACTGCGGCTGCGCGCCGTCCCAGCGCGCGACTCCGCGCAGCTCGCCTTCGTGGGTGCATTCGGCGAACAGCAGGCGCAGCGCGCCGCTCTCGCGCAGATGGATCGACAGGCGCCCCTGGAACTTGATCGTGCTGGTGAACAGCGCACTCGCGGCGAGGGTCTGGCCGAGCAGCTGCGCCAGCGCTGCGCTGTAGTCGGCGTTCGCGCGCACGCGCTGCCAGCTGCGATCCAGGCGCACGAGCGCGCCACGCACGCCGGCATTTTCGAGCTGGAAGCGATGCAGGAAATCTTGATCCATCGTGACGAGTGTTCCGGAAGTCAGAAAACGGCGGGCGTTCGAGCCTGAGCGTCAGGCCGCGTTGCGCGCGCCGAGGTGGGTCAACAAATCATTCGCGGCGCGCAGACGTTCGCTCGCGCCGTCCAGGGTCATCTTGAACTTGAGCTTGTCCTGACCGTCGAGCGAATACACGCGCGGCTGCGACTGGATCAATCGGATCACCGTCATCGCCTCGATCGCCGGCTGCGGACGGAAGATCACGCGGCCGCCGTTCGGACCGACTTCGAGCTTGCGGATGCCGAGCGGTGTGGCGGCGAGTTTCAGCGCGGTCACCGCGAACAGATGCTTGACCTGATCCGGCAGCAAGCCGAAGCGATCGATCATCTCGACCTGCAACTCGCGCAGATCGTCTTCGTTGCGCGCGCTCGAAATGCGCTTGTACAGCGTCAGGCGCGCGTTGACGTCGGGCAGGTAGTCGTCCGGAATCAGCGCTGGCAGATGCAGCTCGACCTCGGCTTCGTGCTCGCTGGTGAGATCGAAGTCCGGCACCTTGCCGCTCTTCAGCGCACGCACCGCGCGATCGAGCATTTCGGTGTAGAGCGAGAAACCGACTTCCTCGATCTGTCCGCTCTGTTCCTCGCCGAGCAGTTCGCCGGCGCCGCGAATTTCCAGATCGTGCGTGGCGAGGGTGAAACCGGCGCCGAGTTCTTCCAGCGAGGCGAGCGCTTCGAGTCGCTTCTCCGCATCGGCGGTGATCGAGCGATGATCCGGAATGATCAGGTAGGCGTACGCGCGGTGATGCGAACGCCCGACGCGTCCGCGCAACTGGTGCAGCTGGGCCAGACCGAAGCGATCGGCGCGGTTGATGATGATCGTGTTCGCGCTCGGCACGTCGATGCCCGATTCGATGATCGTGGTCGCGACCAGCACGTTGAAGCGCTGCCGGTAGAAATCGAGCATCACCTGTTCGAGTTCGCGTTCCGGCATCTGCCCGTGGGCGACACGCAGGCGTGCTTCCGGCATCAGTTCGCCGAGTTCGCGCGCGGTCTTCTCGATCGTCTCGACTTCGTTGTGCAGGAAATACACCTGACCGCCGCGCGCGAGTTCGCGCTGCAGCGCTTCGCGGATCAGTGCCGGATCGTGATGGCCGATGAAGGTCTTCACCGCGAGACGATGCTGCGGCGGCGTCGCGATGATCGACAGATCGCGCAGGCCGGCCATCGCCATGTTGAGCGTGCGCGGAATCGGCGTCGCCGTCAGCGTGAGCAGATCGACCTCGGCGCGCAGCTTCTTCAGCGCTTCCTTCTGACGCACGCCGAAACGCTGTTCCTCGTCGACGATGACGAGACCGAGATCCTTGAACTTCACGTCCGGCTGCAGCAGCTTGTGCGTGCCGATCATCACGTCGACCTGGCCGGCCGTGAGTTTCGCCAGCGCCTCGGTGACTTCCTTCTTCGACTTGAAGCGCGACAGCACTTCGACGCGGATCGGCCAGTCCGCGTAGCGATCGCGAAAATTCTGGTAGTGCTGCTGCGCCAGCAGGGTGGTCGGCACCAGCAGGGCGACCTGCTTGCCGGCGGTCGCAGCGACGAAGGCGGCGCGCAGCGCGACTTCGGTCTTGCCGAAGCCGACATCGCCGCAGACGACGCGATCCATGGGCTTGGGCGATGCGAGATCGCGGATCACCGCTTCGATCGCCTGTTCCTGGTCGGGCGTTTCCTCGAACTGGAACGCGGCGCCGAACTGCTCGACCATCTCGCGATCGACCGCCATCGCCATGCCCTGGCGCGCCTCGCGCTGGGCGTAGATCGCGAGCAGTTCGGCGGCGACGTCGCGTACCTTTTCGGCGGCCTTCTTCTTCGCCCGTTCCCAGGCATCGCCGCCGAGCGCATGCAGCGGCGCGAGCTCCGGTGCGGTGCCGGAATAGCGCGACACCAGTTGCAACTGCGCGACCGGCACGTAGAGCTTGTCGCCCTTGGCGTATTCGATCGAAAGGAACTCGGCGTTCTCGCCGCCGACGTCGAGCTTGAGCAGGCCTTGATAGCGGCCGACGCCGTGGTCGACGTGCACGATCGGCGAGCCGATCGAGAGCTCGCTGAGATCGCGCACGATCGCTTCGGGATCACGCGATGCGCGCTTGCGACGACGCGTCTGCTGCACGCGTTCGCCGAACAGCTCGCGTTCGGTGAGCACGGTGAGCGCAGGATCGGTGAGCGCGAAACCTTGTTCGAGCGATGCGACGGTGATCGCGAAGCGGGTCGGTTCGTTCGCGCCGCCTGATTTGGCGGAACCACGCGCGGCGGGCGCTGCGAATTCCTGCCACGAGGCAACGGTGTGCGGGCGCAAGTGCGCGGTCGCGAGTTGCTCGATCAAGGCCTCGCGCCGCCCGGCCGAATCCGAAGCGATCAGCACGCGTCCCGGATAGGCAGTGATGAATTGCTTCAATTCCTGCGCAAACGCCTCGCCCTTGCGATTGATCGGCAGCACCGGCGCCGGCTGCGTGCCGAGATCGATGGCGTGCTCGTTGGCCGCCTTCGCGATCACGTCGACGCGCAATTCGTTGTTCAGCCGTTCGCGCAATTGCTGCGGCGGCAGGTACAGCTCGGTCAGCGGCAGGATCGGGCGTTCGATGTCGTGCGAGCGCTGCTCGTATCGCTCGCTCGCCTGATTCCAGAAATTCTCGGCGGCATCGAGCACGCCGTCGCCGAGCACGAACAACGCATCCCTGGCGAGATAGTCGAACAGGGTTTCGGTCTGCGCGAAGAACAGCGGCAGATAGAACTCGATGCCGGCCGGCGTCATCCCTTCCTTGATGTCCTGATACAGCGGACAGCGGCGCGGATCGATCGGGAAGCGTTCGCGCAGCGTGTTGCGGAAGGCCTTGGTCGACTCGTCGGTGAGCGGGAATTCGCGTGCCGGCAGCAGACGCACCGAGTCGACCTTCTGCGCGGAGCGCTGCGTTTCCGGATCGAAGGTGCGGATCGAATCGATCTCGTCGTCGAACAGCTCGATGCGATAGGGCTCGCGACTGCCCATCGGAAAGATGTCGAGCAGGGCGCCGCGGACCGCGAAGTCGCCCGGTTCCTGCACCTGCGGCACGTTGCGGTAGCCGGACGATTCGAGCCGGCGCTGCTCGCTGCCGATGTCGAGTTTCTGTTTCAGCTGCAGCACCAGTCCGGTGCCGGTGATGTAGCTGCGCGGCGCGAGGCGCTGCATCAGCGTGGCGATAGGCACCACCAGCACGCCGCGCCGCAGCGAGGGCAGGCGATACAGGGTCGCGATGCGCTGCGAGACGATATCCGGATGCGGCGAGAACAGATCGTAGGGCAGAGTTTCCCAATCTGGAAAATGCAGCACTTCCAGTTCGCCGTCGGCGAACACGGCGAGTTCACCTTCGAGCGCGTGCGCGGCGTGCGTATCCGGCGCGACGGCGACCACCAGGCCCTTGTGCAGGCGGCCGGCATCGGCGAGCGCCAGCGCGAGCGCGGCACCGTGCGGCGCGGACCAGTAGCGGCGTTGCTTGACGGAATTCGGAAGGGCAGGTTTGATCAGTGGTTCGTGCATCGTGGATCGCCAACAGCAGCAGCGCCGCAGCATGGGCATGCGCAGCGCGAGGAGGGCGCATTCTACGCATTCCGGCTACGCTCGCACGTGCGGCGTAGGCCATTGGTCACGCGCGCCTGTTTACAGACGTTTACCGGGAATGCGCGAACGCCTTACGCGGCGATCGGTCAAAATAGCGCGTTGAGACGAGGCGAGGGAGTGACCGGTTAAATGAATGGATGTGAGTCATCGCGCCTGGTGCTCGTCTGCGCCGTGCTCGTCGCGCTGACGGCCTGCTCGCGCGAACATGCGGCGCCGAAGGCGCAACCGGCGCCGGTCACCGTGATCAAGGCGGCCACCCGCGACATGCCGATCCTGGTCAGCGCACCGGGCAGTGTCGAGGCGATCAACAGCGTGGCGGTGAAGTCGCTGACCGACGGCCAGCTGCTGGAAGCGCTGGTCAAGGACGGCGCGGATGTCACGCAGGGGCAGTTGCTGTTCCGCATCGATCCGCGCCCGGCGCAGGCCGCGTTGCAGCAGGCGGTCTCCGCGCAGGCGAAGGATCAGGCCACGCTCGAACAGGCGCGTTCGCAGGTCAAGCGCTACGAAGGCATCGCCTCGAAAGGATATCTGTCGGCGGACCAGATGGAGCAGTACCGCACCAATCTCGGTATCGCGATGGCGGCGGTGAAGGTCGACGAGGCGAATGTCGCGGCGGCGAAGGTCGCGCTCGGCTACACCGAAATCCGTTCGCCGATTGCCGGACGCATCGGACGCATCCTGATCCAGCCCGGCAATGTGGTGAAGGCGAACGACACCAACCCGCTGGTCACGATCAATCAGATCGAGCCGATCTTCGTCAACTTCGCCCTGCCGAGCGTGCAGCTCGGACGTTTGCAGGTGGCGCAGAAGGCCGCGCCGTTGAATCTGCAGGCAACCGTCATCGGCGTCGACAAACCGGTCGACGGCACCATCGCCTTCATCGACAACGCGGTCGACACCACCACCGGCACGATCAAGCTGCGCGGCCGCTTCGAAAATTCCGAACACGTATTGTGGCCGGGCCAGCTGGTCAGCGTGAGCCTGACCATCGGGCATGACGCGAACGCGATCGTGCTGCCCGATCAAGCGGTGCAGAACGGACCGAACGGCAGCTACGTCTTCGTCATCAAGGCCGATCAGACGGCCGAGCAGCGCAGTGTCAGCGTCGCGCGCATCGTCGAGAGCCAGGCCGTCATCGAGAAGGGCCTGACAGCCGGAGAAACGGTCGTGCTCGACGGCCAGTCGCGGGTCGAGGACAAGGCCGCCGTGAAGGTGACGGAAGCGCAGCCGTGAGCGTGTCGGAAATCTTCGTCAAACGCCCGGTGATGACGACCCTGGTGATGGTCGGCATTCTGGTGTTCGGCATCGTCGGTTACCGCTCGCTGCCGGTGGCGGCGTTGCCGAATGTCGATTTCCCGACCATCTCGGTGTCGGCCTCGCTGCCCGGCGCATCCGCGCAGACGATGGCATCGGCGGTGGCGACGCCGCTGGAAAAACAGTTCTCGACGATCCCGGCGATCGATTCGATGACCTCGAGCAGTTCGCTCGGCAGCACTTCGATCACCTTGCAGTTCGCGCTCAACCGCAATATCGATGCGGCCGCGCAGGACGTGCAGGCCGCGATATCCGCGGCGCTGCGCCAGTTGCCGACGCAGATGACGACGCCGCCGACCTTCCGCAAGGTCAACCCGGCCGACTCGCCGATCTTCTACATCGCATTCACCTCGAAGACCCTGCGTTTGTCGACACTGGACGAATTCGCCGAGAACACGCTGGCGCAGCGCATCTCGATGGTCAGCGGCGTCGCCCAGGTCAACGTCTACGGTTCGCAGAAATACGCGGTGCGCATCGACGTCAATCCGGATGCGCTGGCGACCCGCGGCATCGGCATCGACACCGTGGCCAACGCGGTCGCGAACGGCAACGTCAATCTGCCGACCGGCACCTTGTACGGACCGAACCGCGTCTACAACGTGATGGTGAACGGTCAGATGTTCGATGCCGCCGCGTTCGGCGACATGATCGTGAGCTACCAGAACGGCGCACCGGTGCGCCTGAAGGACATCGGCAGCGTCTACGACGGCGTGCAGAACGACAAGGGCGGCGCGACCATCAACGGCGAGCAGGGCGTGGTGCTGGCGATCCAGAAGCAGCCCGGCACCAACACGATCCAGGTGGTCGAGGACATCAAGGCGATCCTGCCGGTATTCCAGCATTCGCTGCCGGCCGGCGCCGATCTCAACGTGATCTACGACCGTTCGCAGAGCATCCGCGAATCGGTGTCCGATGTGAAATTCAGCCTGCTGCTCGCGCTCGCGCTGGTCGTGCTCGTGATCTTCCTGTTCCTGCGCAATCTTTCCGCCACCGTGATTCCGTCACTCGCGTTGCCGATGTCGATCGTCGGCACGTTCGCGGTGATGTATGCGCTCGGCTTCAGCATCGACAATCTTTCGCTGATGGCGCTGACCCTCGCGGTCGGCTTCGTCGTCGACGATGCGATCGTGATGCTGGAGAACATCGCGCGCCACATGGAGATGGGCAAGGACCGCATGACCGCGACGCTCGACGGCGCGCGCGAGATCGGCTTCACCATCGTCTCGATGACGTTGTCGCTGGCGGCCGTGTTCATCCCGGTGATGTTCATGGGCGGCATCATCGGGCGGCTGCTGTACGAGTTCGCGGTGACGATCGTCGTCGCCGTGCTGGTTTCCGGCTTCGTCAGCCTGAGCCTGACGCCGATGCTGTGCAGCCGCATGCTGAAACCGCTGCACGGCGGCACCCACGGCCGTCTGTACATGGCGAGCGAGCGCGCATTCGACGCGACGCAGAATTTCTATCGGCGCACCTTGAGCGCCTGCGTGCGTCACAGCTTCATCGTGTTGATGGTGTTCTTCGCCCTGGTGGTGGCGACCGGATTCCTGGTGATGAAGGTGCCGAAGGGCTTCCTGCCGAATGACGATACCGGGCAGTTGTTCGTGTTCACCCAGGCGGCGCAGGACATCGGTTTCGACGCGATGATGGACAAGCAGCGTCAGGCCGTCGACATCATCCGCAAGGACCCGAACGTCGACAATGTGATGGCCTTCGTCGGTGCCGGCGGCAGCAGTGCGACCTTGAATCTCGGCCGCATGATCGTGAACCTGAAACCGCCGCACGAGCGCAAGAGCGCCGACACGATCGTGCAGGAACTGCGTCCGAAACTGCAGGGCATCGCCGGCCTGCAGGCGTTTCCGCAGAATCTTCCGCTGATCCGCATCGGCGGCAAGCTGACCAACAGCACGTATCAGTTCGTGCTGCAGGATACCGACACCAAGCGCCTGTTCGAGTGGACCCCGAAGCTGGTCGCGGCGCTCGGCCAGCTGCCGGGTTTTCTCGACGTGACCAGCGACATGCTGATCGCCAATCCGCAGCTCGACGTGACCCTCGATCGCGATGCGGCGGCCGCCTATGGCGTGACGCCGGATGCGATCGAGAACGCGCTCTACTACGCCTTCGGTCCGGCGCAGGTGTCGACCATCTACACCGATTCGGATCAGTTCTGGGTGCTGTTGCAGGTCGATCCGAAACGCCAGGCGGATACCTCGATCCTGTCGTCCATCTACGTCACGCCGAACCAGCCGTCGAAGGCATCGATCGGCGATGCGACGGCGACGCCGTCGGCGCAACTGGTGCCGTTGTCGGCGGTGACGAAGACCGGCAACTCGGTCGGTCCGGCGACGATCAACCATCTCGGACAGGTCCCTGCAGTCACGGTGTCGTTCAATCTCGCGCCCGGCATGTCGCTCAGCGATGCCGTCGTCGGCGTCGACAAGGCGGTCGCCGACCTCAAGCTGCCCGATACCGTCAGCACCTCGTTCCAGGGCACTGCGCAGCAATTCCAGGATTCGGTTTCCGGGATGGGCGTGCTGCTGCTGCTCGCGATCTTCGTGATCTATCTGGTGCTCGGAATTCTCTACGAGAGTTTCATCCATCCGCTGACGATTCTTTCGGGACTTCCGACCGCGATCTTTGGTGCGCTGCTGACCCTGATGGTGTTCGGCAAGGATCTGGACCTCTACGGCGCGGTCGGCCTGATCATGCTGATCGGCATCGTCAAGAAGAACGCGATCATGATGATCGACTTCGCGCTGGAGAAGCAGCGCGAAGGCGAACCCGCCGCGACTGCGATCGTCGATGCCAGCGTGATCCGCTTCCGGCCGATCATGATGACGACCTTCGCCGCGCTGATGGGAACCCTGCCGATCGCGCTCGGCGTCGGCGCCGGTGCGGAAGCGCGGCGTCCGCTCGGCCTCGCCGTGGTCGGCGGCCTGATCACCTCGCAGTTGCTGACGCTGTACATCACGCCGGTGATCTACATCTATTTCGAACGCCTGCAGGAACGGTTGCAGCGGCGCAGGACGCCGGTCGCGGCGCACTGATTCATTCCTCGCGCGGATCGCGTTCGCGTTGATCCGCTCGCGCTGATCCCGATCGGGCGGACGCGCCGCGCGAATCGCGGCTGTCGTCTTTCTCGCCCCGCACATTCATTGCCGCGTGCCGTGACGCGTCTTCGCGCGCTCGATAAACAAAAGCTTTCAGCAAGCTTGCAATTGCGCAGGCATTCGGTCGCATCGACTGAACAAAAGCTTTCAATAAACTTTCAATTTCGACGCGCACCAAAGCGCAATCAGCCCTGATTGCTGCCGCGCGTGCGCGATTTTTGCGAACCCTGTCGCGACATGACGAGAAGCGTATGTAAATAACGCGTGATCGGGTTGCGCTAATTGCGTTAATTTCATAAAAACGACTTGTGAACTTGTTTGCAATTCCGGCGATTTCACGTTTCCACTTTTGCCACTCCCGAATCCTGTCGAGGTATCCATGAAACATCAGCTCGCCGCCGCGATCAGCGCCGTCCTTCTCGCCTCCTGTGCCGGCATCGCGCTGGCCCAGGACGCGTCTTCGTCCGATGCCGGCACGAAGGAAACCCTCGGCACGGTCACGGTGACGGGCTCGGCGGTGCCGCGAACCGATACGGAAACGCCGTCTCCGGTGCAGGTGCTGACCGCAGCGCAGATCAGCAAGAGCGGCCTGACCACGGTCGCGGACGTCGTGCGCTCGATCTCGGCCGACAACAGCGGCTCGATCCCGACTGCATTCGCGGCCGGATTCGCGGCGGGCGCGTCCGGCGTCGCCTTGCGCGGCCTGACCGTCAATTCGACCCTGGTGCTCGTCGACGGCCGGCGCGCGGCAGACTATGCCGTGGCCGATGACGGCCAGCGTTCCTTCGTCGACCTCAACACGATTCCGCTCGACGCAGTCGAACGCATCGAAATCCTCAAGGACGGTGCTTCGTCGTTGTACGGCGCCGATGCGATCGCCGGCGTCGTCAACGTGATCCTGCGCCACGAGTATCAGGGCATGCAGGCTGGCGGCGAAGTCGGCACCTCGCAGCACGGCGGCGGCACCTACAAGCGCGGCACCGCGATCTTCGGCACCGGCTCGCTCGACAAGGATCACTACAACGCCTACTTCGACATCGAATACCAGAAGGACGATCGGATCGGCGGCAGCCAGCGCGGCTTTCCGTTCAACACGCTCGATCTGTCCTCGATCGGCGGTTCCAACGGCATCGGTGGCCAGCCCTCGCAGCGCTCGGGATCGATCTACGGCTCGGTCACGCCCGGAATGCCCGACGGCAACGGCAACATCGTGCCGATCAGCAACAATCCGATCTACCAGCCGTTGCGGCCTTGCGGTCCGGGCACGACGGCGATCAGCGATCCGGACGGCTCCATCTACGGCGGCGGTGCCGGCAACTACTGCACGCAGAATTTCATCAACCAGACCGACATCCAGCCCGAGCAGGAACGCATCGGCCTGTTCGGCAAGTTCACCGTCAAGCTCAACGACTACACCGAGGCCTACCTCAGCGCCAGCTACAACCAGAACGAAGTCACCGTCGACGGATATCCGAGCCAGATCCAGCAGAGCCGGCCGAACAACACCAGCAATATCGCGCTGCCGATCTATCTGACCAACGGCGCGTTGAATCCGAACAATCCGTTCGCGGCTGAAGGTCAGTACGCGCTGATCAACTACGCCTTCGGCGACATCCCCGCCGGCGCCGACCTCAAGAACCACAATTTCCGCGTGGTCGGCGGCGTCAAGGGAACCTTCGGCGACTGGAACTACGATTCCGCGCTGGTGATCAACCACACCTGGCTCGATACGGCGAACTACGGCTACGTCAACTACGAACAGTTGATGCACGACGTCGCCGACGGCTCCTACAACTTCATCGACCCTTCGCAGAATTCCACGGCGGTGCGTGCGGCGCTGGCGCCGGCGTTGACCAAGACCTCGACCAGCGATCTGGACTCGCTCGATTTTCGCGCGAACCGCGAGCTGTTCCAGCTCAGCGGCGGCGCGGCGGGTCTCGCCCTCGGCGGCGAACTGCGCCACGAAGCGCAGGACGATCCGAGCCTGAATCCGGGCAATGCCGCGCAGGGTCTCGGCAACGCGATTTCAGTCGGCTCGCGCAACGTCGCCGGTGCCTACGCGGAACTCGACATGCCGGTGTTCAAGCAGCTCGAAGTCGATGTCTCCGGACGCTACGACCACTACTCCGATGTCGGTGGAAATTTCTCGCCGAAGCTCGGCCTCAAGTGGACGCCGATCGAGGAACTCGCGCTGCGCGGCACCTACTCGAAGGGCTTTCGCGCACCGAGCTTCTCCGAGAACGGTTCGAGCTCGAGCCAGGGCTTCGTCAACTTCACGCCGCCGGATAGTTTCTCCGAGGCACACGGCGGCGACGGCTACGCACAGCGTTATCAGCTGGCCGAATTCTCGCTGGCCAACAAGGACATCAAGCCGGAAAAATCCGACAGTCTGACCCTCGGCGCGGTGTTCCAGCCGATCCAGCAGCTGAGCGCTTCGCTCGACTACTACGCGATCAAGAAAAAGGACGTCATCACGCCGGCCGATCCTTCGCTGGCGCTCGGCGCGTACTTCGACGGCCAGCCGATTCCGCCCGGTTACGAAATCATCTACGACACGCCCGATCCGGAACATCCGGATGCGCCGCTGCGCCCGGTCCAGGTGACTTCGTCCTATGTCAATGCGGCTTCGTTGAAGACCGAGGGTATCGACTTCGATCTGCAGGCGCGCTTCGAGCTCGGTGCCGACGCGCATTTCGTCAGCGACTTCAATGCGACCAAGATTCTGAGTTGGGCGATCACCAATCCGGATGGCTCGCGCAACCAGTACGTCGGCACCGAAGGTCCGTACAACGTTTCATCCGGTGCGGGCACGCCGCGTTACCGCGCATCGTGGGCAAATACGCTGACGGTCGGACCTGCCGACGTCACCGCGACGGTGTATTACACCAGCGGCTTCCACCAGTACGGCGCCGATGTGGCCGGACCGACCGATTGCCTGTACACGGGGTCGGAAGGTCAGGATTTCCCGGACGGCTGCCGCATTTCCTCGTTCACCTCGGTCGACCTGACCGGCATCTATCACCTGACTCCGAAAGTCGATGTGTCGGCCGGCGTGTTGAACCTGTTCGATCGCGCACCGCCGCTCAACCCGGCCAACTACGCGGCGACCAACTACAACCCGACCTGGGCGCAATCGGGCATTGTCGGACGCTTCTACAAGGTTGGCGTTTCGGTGCGCTTCTGATTCATCGCAATTGGCGGCGATCATGATGCGGACGCGTTTGTGCCCGCGTCATGATCGCCGTCGTCGCGGCCTCTCAGACCGCGGGAATCGCGAAACGCACGCGCAACGCGCTCGATTCATCGCCGCGCTCGAACACCGGTGTCAGGCCGAGGTGGCGCACGAATTCGAGCATCGCGTGATTGTCGGCGAGCACGTCGCCCCAGAGTTCGACCAGGCCGCGTCGCCGGCATTCACTCAGCAAACGTTGCATCAGCGCGCGCCCGAGTCCCTGGCCGATGAAGGCAGGGTCGACCGCGATCGCGAACTCGGCACTTTCGGTGACCGCATCGATGTGGATGCGTGCCTCGCCGCGAATTTCCGCATCATCCGCATCGGTGACGACGAAGGCGGCGCTGGTTTCCGGATCGGGATTGCACAGGCGTTCGGCAACGGCTTCTTCGAGCTCGTTCATCCGATAGAAGAAACGCGAGCGCACTTGCTCCGGTGTCAGTCGCGCGAACGCACGGCGCAGGGCGGCGGCGTCGTGCGGAAGTATCGGACGTATCCGCAACGAGCGGCCATCGTGCGTGACGAAGGACTCGCCAGCCGGCGCCGAACGCCGTTGCGGCGCGTGGGGTGCGCGACGTCGCGGCGGGCGCGTCGCCGAGCGATAACCGGCGGCGCTGGGCACGATCGGTGCTGCCATGCGGGTTGATTTTTCCACTTGGGCAGCATGCGCCGCCGCGCTGGAGCTTGCCATCTAATCGCGTCCGCCGGATTGGCGGGCCGTTCAGTTGATGCGCAATCCCGCGATCGCATGCTAGGGTCGCACCGGCCAACGCGGAGCAGACCATGGCGAAGGAACAAACCAGCGGCATGAGCGCCGAGCAGCTCGACGAGCTGTGCGCACGCTGGCCGGGTGCGAGCCGCTCGATCAAGTGGGAAGTCGATCTGGTGCACAGCGTCGCGAACAAGATGTTCGCCGTGCTGTGCACGCTCGGACCGGAACGCGGGCGCTTGTCCTTCCGCGTCGATACCGAGCGTTTTCTGGAACTGACCGAGCAACCGGGAATGGGGCCGGCGCCGTACATGGCGCGCGCCTTCTGGGTCAGCGTGACCGAGCCGGAACGCTACGAAAACGCCGAACTGGCCGGTTTCGTGCGGCGTTCCTATGAACTGGTGCGCGCGAATCTGCCGAAGAAAACCCAGGCCGCACTCGATCCCTAAGCGGATTTGCGGCGCTGCTAAACTGGCTATTCTCGGCGCAGGTCGATGCATGAGCTTCGAGGCGTCGAAGCGCATCGTCTCGATGCGTTGCCCGCAGCCATCGAGGGTGCGCACGATCGAGTGCCGGATGTCCATGCACGCGGCTGGATCTTCGCGACGCCGGGCTTGCGACATCACGCGCTGCACGAACTGACTTTCATTCAATCACGGAACCGACGATGTCCGGCAAGGCCGACTCCCTCAAGACGATTTTCTTCGCCCTCGGCGCGAACTTCGCGATCTTTCTGACCAAGGCATTCGCGGCGGTGATGACCGGTTCCGGCGCGATGACCGCCGAGGCCGTGCACTCGCTGGCCGACTGCGGCAACCAGGGCCTGCTCCTGCTCGGCATGAAGAATGCGAAGGCGCCGCCGACACCGGATCATCCGCTCGGCCAGGGCAAGGCGATCTACTTCTGGTCATTCCTGGTCGCGCTGCTGCTGTTCTCGGTCGGTGGCGCTTTCTCCATTTATGAAGGTCTGCACAAGTTGCAGCAGCCCGAGCCGCTCAGCTGGCCGTGGCTCGCGATCGGCGTGCTCGCATTCGGCATCGCCGCCGAAAGCGTGTCGATGTGGGGCTGTCTGCGCGAAGTGAACAAGGTTCGCGGCGAGCGCAGCCTGTGGCGCTGGTTTCGCGAGAGCCGGCAGAGCGAACTGATCGTGATCTTCGGCGAGGATCTCGCTGCGTTGTTCGGCCTCGTCTTCGCCCTGCTCGCGGTGGTGCTGACCCTGCTCACCGGCAACCCGCTGTTCGACGCGATCGGCACGCTCGCGATCGGCGTGCTGCTGATCGTCGTCGCGGTGTTCATCGCGGTCGAGGTGAAGGCATTGCTGATCGGCCAGAGCGTGGATCCGGAACTGAAAGCGGAAATCCTGCGCTTCATCGATGCGCGCCCGGAAGTCACGCGCGTGTTCAACCTGATCACCCTGCAGCTCGGCAACGATGTGATGGTCGCGGTCAAGGCCGAGATGAGCCGCGACCTTGCGACGCGCGGTATCGTCGATGCGATCAATGCCGTCGAGAAGGACATGAAGGCACGCTTCCCGGAAATCCGCTGGTCGTTCTTCGAGCCGGATGTGATGGATTGAGCCGATGCAGCGGCTGCATGCCACGTCTGTGTCGGAACGCATCGACGCGGTGCCGGGTCCGGCGTCGGACCAGACCGACGCACCCTGCAATGACCGCACGCGCACGCTGTACTGGATCGCCTACGTCGCAGCCTGGCTCGCGCTCGGTATCTGGCTCGGCATCAACACGATCATCGGGCGCCGCAACGCCGGCCACCCGATCGACGCATGGGAACCGCTGAGCTGGGAACTCAGCAGCGCTGCGCTGATCTGCGTGCTGGCGATTTTCGTGTTTCGTTTCGAGCGGCGTTTTCCACTCTCAGGCGCGGGCTGGTTGTCGCGCATACCGGCGCACCTCGGCGCCGCTGTCGTGTTCTCGATCGTGCACGTGTTCGGCATGGTGATGATCCGCAAGGCGGTCTACGCCGCGCACGCAACGTATTACGACTTCGGCAATACCGGGCTCGGCTTCGCCTATGAATTGCAGAAGGATCTGCTCACCTACGCGATCATCGCCGGCACCTGCGTCGCCTGGCGCGCGGTCGTGCTGCGGCGTGCGCGCGAGCTCGCGATGGTCCGCCTCGAACGCGATCTCAGCCAGGCGCGCCTGGCGCATCTGACCGCGCAGATCGAGCCGCACTTCGTGTTCAACACCTTGAACGCGATTTCCAACCGCATGCACGAAGACGTCGACGCTGCCGATCGCATGATCGCCGCATTCGCCGATCTGCTGCGCGCCGCGCTCGGCGAATCCGGCGATACGCACGTGCGCGTCGCCGACGACGTCGTCCTGCTCGAACGCTATTTCGAACTGATGCGCGAGCGTTTTCGCGGTCAGCTCGAAACGCACATCGATCTGGATCCGGCCGCACGCGATGCACGCATCCCGCGCTTGTTGTTGCAGCCGCTGGTCGAGAATGCGTTCGAACACGGCCTCAGGAGCGGGCGAGGGCGCGTGGAGGTGAGCATCAAGGTCGTCGATGCGCGCCTGCTCTGCCGCATCGATGACGACGGCGCCGGTCTGAAGCCCGATCATGTTCCCGGCGTCGGACTCGGCAATGTGCGCAGCCGGCTCGCGCTGCTCTATCCTGACCGCCATGCCTTGCGCATCGAACCGCGCGACGCCGGCGGCACGCGTGTCGAGATCGAGCTGCCGCTGGACCGCGATGGCTGAGCTGCGCGTTCTCATCGTCGAGGACGAACCGCCGGCGCGCGCGAAACTGCGCCGTCTGCTCGCCGAGCACGCTGCGTACCGGGTCGTCGCGGAAGCCTCGGATCTCGCCGACGGACTTGCCGCGTTGCGCCGCGAAAAGCCCGATCTGCTGTTCCTCGATATCCGCCTCGGTGCGGACAACGGCTTCGATCTGCTCGTGCGTGCGACACCGCCGTATCCGCTGGTCGTGTTCACGACGGCGTATCACGAGCATGCCTTGCGCGCATTCGAATTCGCCGCACTCGATTACCTGTTGAAACCGTTCGATCGCTCGCGCTTCGCGCGCACGCTGGCGCGCGTAGAGGAACGACTGGCGGAACGCGTCGATGCTGACGGCGACGTGGCCGCCGAGGAACGCCTGCGTCATCTCGGTGCCGGATTCGGATCGCCGGAACTCAGCCGGCTGGTCGTGCACGAACGCGGTCGCAGCCTGATCGTGCCGATTGCCGAGGTGCAACGCCTGAGTGCCGCCGGCAACTATGTGGAAGTGCACACGCTCGGCAATCGCCATCTGATTCGCGCGACGCTGTCACGTCTCGCGCAGCGCCTCGACCCGGCCGAATTCCTGCGCGTGCATCGCTCGCATCTGCTGCGCGCCGATTTCATCGCCGCAATTGCGCCACGCGCGCATGGCGATCTCAACCTGACCCTGCGCGACGGCAGCGAGCTGATGCTGAGCCGGCGCTATCGCGGGGTGTTGCCGGAGCGCTGGCGTAACGTCTGAAACCGTGCTGTCGATCAATCGAGACGCGAGGCGCCTGTGTGATACCAGCATTGCCGTCTACAGGAACGGTGTCACCTTACGGCGCAGCAAGTCCACCAGCTCGGGCTGCATGAAAGTGTAGTTGTCGGGGATGTCGAGGCAGACGACGCGCGTCGATGTCAGTTGGCGTTTGAAGCGCGTCGCGAGTCTGTCGCGCTGCGCACGCTCCATGACGAAGAGCAGATCGGCCCATTCGACCAGCTCCGCGGTCAGCGGGTTTTCGGCATCATGGTTCAGACCTGCCGACGAACAATCGATGCCGGGCCACGATGCGAAAACCTGTTCCGCGGTCGGACTGCGCAGCCGGTTGCGGCTGCAGACGAATAGCACGTTGCGGATCGGCATGGGGTAATGGCTACGGTCTTGGTTGCTGGCCTGTGCGGAAAAGCAGATGGCACGACCAGAATCGTCGCCGTCGAAGACGGCCATGTGTTCAAGCATACAAGGCCGAGTGCGCACGATCGAAGCGAACGCGCACCCGCACGTCCAGCCTGATCCTAATGAAGTGACGATGTCGGACACCAACAGCAACAGCGAGGCCGGCAAACCCGACGCGGCCCGCTCGCCACACCAGTCCCGCTCATCTCATCGGCAGTCCGTCTCGTCACATTTCCATGGAATCCACTTTTGTGCTGCGATCCAATCCGCGTCGACTGCGGAGGACATGCATGCACGGTTCAATCTTGTGGGGAATGCTGGCGGTGACATTGTCGATGCCCGCAACAGCTGGCGACTGGAGCGCCTACGGTGGCGACGGGCGCGGTCAGCGTCATGTGGCGTTCGACCAGATCACGCCGGAAAACGTCGGGCAACTGGAATTGGCCTGGAGCTTTCGCACCGGCGAACTCGGCGAAGGTTTCGCGCGCGCGCATGACGCGCTGACCTTCGAGGTGACGCCGCTGCAGATTGGCGACACGCTGTATTTCGCGACGGCGACCGGCAAGGTGTTCGCGCTGGATGGCGCCAACGGCAGCCAGCGCTGGCAGTTCGATGCGCAGGTCGAGCGTTCGCACGATTACTCTGAGATGTCGACGCGCGGCGTGAGCTGGTGGCGCGACGCGAATGCGGTCGCCGGCGCGGTCTGCTCCGAACGCATCCTGTTCGCGACGATCGACGCGCGCCTGTTCGCACTCGATGCGCACACCGGCAAACCTTGCGCGGATTTCGGATCAAACGGCGAGATCGCGCTGTCGAAGGGCGTACGACTGAGCGAGCGGCGCGTCGGGCAGTATGAATTCACTTCGCCGGCCGCCATCGCCGGCGATGTCGCGATTCTCGGATCGTCGATCGGCGACAACGGCGGAACTGATCTGGAGCTCGGTGTCGTGCGTGCGTTCGATGTGCGCACCGGCAAGGCGCTGTGGCATTGGGATCCGATTCCGCGCGACGCGAAGATTCCGGTCGATGCGGCGAATCCGCAATTCGGCGACGTGGACGATCAGCAGGCGCACTGGACCGGCGCTGCGAATGCCTGGGCGCCGTTGGCCGTCGATACCGAACGCGGCCTCGTGTTCATTCCGACCGGATCAGCGAGCCCGGATTTCTTCGGCGGCATGCGCCCGGGCGACAATCGCTGGGCGAACTCGATCGTGGCATTGCGCGCGGCGACCGGCGAGTTCGTGTGGGGACGCCAGCTCGTGCATCACGATCTGTGGGACTACGACGTCGCTTCGCAGCCGATGCTGATCGACCTCGATCGCGATGGCGTGAAGATTCCCGCGCTGGTGCAGCTGCACAAGACCGGCCAGGTGTTCGTGCTCAATCGTGAGACCGGCGAGCCGGTGTTTCCGATCGAGGAACGGCCGGTGCCTCAGGATGTCGTGGCGGGCGAGACGGCGTCGCCGACGCAGCCGTTCTCCGCGCTGCCGCCGCTGGTTCCGCATGCGCCGGTCACGCCGGACGATGCCTGGGGCCTGACCTTCTGGGACCGCGGCGCCTGCCGCGACACGATCGCGGCTCTGCACAGTGAAGGCATCTACACGCCGCAGAGTCTCGCCGGCACGATCGAGCGGCCGGGCTATGCCGGCGGTTCGAACTGGGGCAGCGGCGCCTGGGATCCGCAGCGTCATCTGTTGCTCGCCAATGTGATGGATCTGCCCTTCGTCGTCGCGCTGATTCCGCGCGACAAGCTCGATGCCGAATACGATTCGGGCGTCTACAAGGATTGGGAATTTGCCTGGCAGCGCGGCACGCCGTACGGCATGCGTCGTCGCGCGCTGCTGTCGCCGCTCGGTGCGCCGTGCACTGCGCCGCCGTGGGGCAAGCTGGTCGCGATCGATCTGGCGCAGGGAAAGATCGCCTGGGAGACGCCGCTCGGCACTTCACGCGACAAGGCGATGTGGCCGTTCTGGAACATCCAGGGCGCGCCCAACTTCGGCGGTCCGCTGAGCACGGCGGGCGGGCTCACCTTCATCGGCGCGACCACCGACAATTATCTGCGCGCCTTCAATACCGCGAGCGGTGTGGAAGTGTGGAAAATGCGCCTGCCGGCCGGCGCGCAGGCAACACCGATGAGTTACGAGGCCGGCGGTCGCCAGTTCATCGTGATCGCCGCCGGTGGCCATGCCAAGCTCGGCACGACGATCGGCGATCACGTGCTCGCGTTTGCGCTGCCTCAGTCGCCGCGGAAATAAAGGCCTTCGATGATGGTTTTTCCATCCGGCAACGTCGGCACGCGCGCCCAGCCGACGAGGCCTTCGCGGGTCTTCACCAGATAATCGAAATTCTGGCCGTCGTCGTTTTCGCCGCCGATCGGATTGAGCAGGATCGTCAGCGGCGTGCGCGCCGGCACGGCGATCAGCGGATGGTTCACGTCGCCGCCTTTTTCCGCCGTGAGTGCGAGCGCCGATTTCGTCACGCCCTCGATGCCGACGTAGCGAAAGGCTTGGGTGGCTTCGACGTAGTGCTTGCCGTCGAAGCGGAACAGGCGGCGATGGTCGTACAGCGTGTCGCTCTGGCCGAACACGTAGATGTCGGCATTGGCGAGAAAGACGAAGTCGATGCCGGAGGATTCGAAAATCGTGCTGTCCGGATTGTCCGCATTCGCGAGCAGGCGGCAGCTCGGATCCGCACTCGGACCGGAATCGCAAGTCAGCGTCGCTGCCGGCACGCCGTGGCCGAGTTCGAGCATCAATGGTTGCGAGGCATACACGCCGGCTTCCTCGTACGACTTCAGATAGGCCGCCGGCGTCTTCACCGGCTTCGCTGCGGCAGCCGGATACCAGGCGCGCACGCCTTCGCGTTTGAGATCGGTACGCGCGAGTCCCGGAAAAAGCTGGCTGAGCGGATTCGGCGGCGGCGCGGCGCTGGTTGCGGTCGCAGTCGCGAAAGCAAGGGCGAAGATCAGATGCATGCGAATTTTTTCCCCGGGGATAGTTGATGCGTACGCAGACAAGAATTCAGCGAATGCCGACACCAAGACCTAATCCGAAACTCACGCGCCCGCGCTCGTTCGGAAAATTCACCGGCCACAGATGCAGTGCATCGCGTTGCAGCAGCGGATACACGTAGTCGCGTTCCTCGACCTGACCGACGCGCGTGCCATCCAGGTGTCCGCGCACGCTGAGGAAACGGCCCGGCGGAAAATCCATCGGCTCGACGAAACCCGGCAGCACGATGATGAAGCGGCCTTCGGTCGGCGCGCTCTGATCGGGACGCTGGCCGGCGTCCATCGGATAGGCGATGACCTGCACTTCGGTGGTGTCGGCGCGATTGCGCACGTCGAGTATCTTGCCACCCCAGACCACCTCGGCGCCGTGGTAGCGTTCCGGTTCGACGGCGACCGTGGCGGGTGCCGGCGACGCCTTCGGCGCATCCTTGAAAACCGGCGCGGACACGCAGCTGGCGAGACTCGCGAAGACGGCGGCGAGAACCAAGCCACGGACGCGCAGCGAACGACAGGGAGCAGGCATGAGCAGGCACCACGAGCACGACGACGACGGGCTGTCATTCTCCACGGATCGGGCGCGTCTGGATATCGACCTGATCCATGCGTTCCTGCGCGACCACTCGTATTGGGTGCCCGGCATCCATCGCGAGCTGGTCGAGCGTAGCATCGCCGCTTCGCTGTGTTTCGGCGTCTACGAGGCGGATCACCAGCTCGGCTTCGCGCGCGTGATCACCGACGGCGTCGGCTTCACCTATCTCGCCGATGTATTCGTCGTCGAGACCGCGCGTGGGCGCGGTCTCGGCAAGCGCCTGGTCGCGTTCGTGATGGCGCATCCGGATCTGCAACGTGTGCGTCGTTTCATGCTCGCCACGCGCGATGCGCATGCGCTCTACGCGCAGTACGGCTTCGCGCCGCTCGCGCGGCCCGAAGTGTTCATGGAGCGCTACGATGCCGACGCGCTGTCGCGCTGAAGTCGGGCGGGCAGTGCGCATACACATGTGGAACCTTGCAACACGACGCCCCCGGTCGATGCTCGAAAGACTAGCGTAAGGATCCGGCCGTAGTCTCGGCGCACGGGTGCAGCGTCGACCGTCCGGCTCGATGTTCGTCATCTTTCTGACGCAAGGGGAAAGCCATGGAATTGATCTGGACCATCCTGATCGGATTCATCGTCGGCGTGCTGGCAAAATTCTTCACCCATGGCCCGGGGCCGCGCGGCGTCTTCATGACTGCGGCGCTCGGCATCGCCGGCTCGATCGTCGCCACTTATGTCGGTCGTGCGATGCACTGGTACGCGCCCGGCCAGACCGCCGGTCTCATCGGCGCGTTCGTCGGCGCGCTGATTCTGTTGTTCGTCTATCACCTGATCGTGAAGAGTCGCGGTCCGACCGCTTAGGAGTTTCGCCATGGCACTGCTCAACGACATTCTCAACCGCTACCTCGGCGGCGCGTCTGGTACCAATTCGATCGGCGACGACTTCAATCACGTTGCCAACAATGTTCCGCCCGACGTGCTCAGCAAGGGCCTCAACGCAGCCTTCGGTTCCAGCTCGACCCCGGCGGTCGGACAGATGGTTGCGCAGATGTTCGAGAACTCCACACCCGAGCAGCGCGCGGCGATTCTGAATCATCTCGTCGGTGCGCTCGGTCCAAACGCCGGCGCCGTGCTCGGCGGCTTGCTCGGTCAGAACACCGGTGGAATACCATCAACGGTCACGCCGGGCCAGGCGGCCCAGGTCGATCCGCAGCAGGTGCAGGACGCGGTGACGCAGGCGCAGCAGCACAATCCCGGCATCGTCGACGGGCTCAGCGATTTCTACGCGCAGCATCCGGGATTGGTGAAGACGCTCGGCGGTGCGGCGCTGACGATTGCGCTGGCGAAAATCTCCGAGCACATGAAAGGCTGAGATCGAATCCCCTTGCGATTCTCTCGCAAGGGGATTCTTCGCGCCGCGCGCGATCGCACGACCGCATCACAAGGTCGGCGAATCATCCCCGAGCATCGCGCGACGCACGATCCTGATCGGCGCGAAGCCTTGCCGCATGAAATCGTCGTGGAACTGCTGCAGCTTGAACGCGCCGCCCTGTTTCGCCTCGACATCCGCGCGCAGTTTCAGAATCTGCAGCTTGCCCAGGGTGTAGTACAGATACGTCGGGTCCGAGGTGCCGCGCTTGGTTTCGACCAGACCGACCGCGCGTGACTGATAGCCTTCCTTGACGAAGAAATCGATCGCCTGATCGAAGCTGATCTGACCGCTGTGCAGCTTGATGCCGACGTAGAACCGCGCATTGCGCAGCAGCGCGTCCTGCAGCTGGCCGAGCTTGAGCAATTTCTGCTGGCGTGCATCGTTGGGGAATACCGCCTGCGCGAGACCGGCGTCGAGCATCATCTGCTCGCAGTAATGCGCCCAGCCTTCCACATTCGTGTTCGCGCCGAGCAGCTTGCGCACGCGATCGTGCACGTCGTGCATCCAGAGGAACTGCACGTAATGCCCGGGGTAGGCCTCGTGCACGGCGACATTGCTGATCACCGGGTAATTGAATTGCGCCATGAATTCGTCGGTCTGCTGCTTGTCCCACTTGGACTCCGGCAGGGTCACGTTGAAATAGGCTTCCTTGGCCAGCGTTTCGTAGGGGCCGGGCGTGTCCATCGAAGCGAACGTGGTCGCGCGCATGAACGGCGGCGTTTCTTCCAGGATCGGTCGCACGGTCGAGGGAATCGTGATGATGTGATGCTCGTTGATAAAACCGATCAGGCCGTCGAAGGTCGCGCGGAAACTGTCGAGCAGCTTGAGCGGATCCGGATGATCGGCAGCGAGATCGGCGAGCACCTGCATTGGTGTCTTGCCCGGGTCGAGCTCCTTCGCCACGCGTGCGAACTCCGCCTGGTTCTTGTGCAGGTCGGCGAGGTCGATCTCGATCAGGCGATCGAGCGGGGTATCGACCATTTCGTCGGCCAGCAGTTTCTTCCGATACGTCGCCGCGCCGATGCGGTAGTCGCCGTGCGAGCGCGGCAGCAGATCGCTCTTGAGCCAATCCTGGTAGTCGCCGAGTGCCTTGATCACGGCTGCATTGGCGGCGCTGAAGCGCTGCTGCAGATCCGCATCGGTGACTTCCTTGAACGCCGCCGGCACATCCTTGCCGAAGAAATCGATCAGACCCGGCAACTGCTCGATCGCGATCTCGGTGTAGATTTTCGGCGGGTTCTTCAGATTCGCGCGCGCTGCCTGCAAGGCCGCCGGCATCGCCTGTTCGCGCTCGATCAGCAGACGCAGGCGCTCGGCGAGCGGCGCGAAATTGCGTTCCATGATCACGAACGCGCTATTGGTGATGCCGCTGGAATAGACGTCCGGATTCTTTTCCCACGGCCGGATGGTCTGCAGCGTGAGCAGGTTGTTGTGGAGGTAGTTCAGTACCAGCTGGCGATCGCCGCGAACTGTTTCGCCGAGCGACTTCGCGTCGACCGCTGCGACGCGCTTCTCGAACGCCTGCAGCGCAGCGACCTGGCGATCCACGCCGGCATGGCTGTAATCCTCCAGCCTGCCGTCATACGCGTGCACGCCGCTGGCGGTTGCGGTGGTCGGATTGTTCGGGAAATACAGCGTGTCGAAGAATTCGTCGGCAAGCCGGGCGAATGCCGCGTCGGCCGCGGACGTATCGGCATGCTCATTGGCGGCAGCCGCATGCGCACGCGGCGCCAGGGGCAGAAACAGGATCGAGCTGGCAAGGCACAGGCGCAGCAACGGCATGATGCATCTCCGACAAAGGTGGAAGGAACGAACAGGGAACCTCTAAAGCCTCGTCATTCCGGCGAACGCCGGAATCCAGCGACTTCAACCATTGAAAGCAACGCGCTGGATCCCGGCTTGTGCCGGGACGACGCGCAAAAGTCCTGGCTCCTGGAGATTTCCATCAGTTCGCGGGATCGGCGCGCGAAGGCCCGCTGATCGGCGCACGCTTCAACAGCATCGACAACACCGGCGGCGTCACGATCGAGGTGAGCAGCGACATCGCGACGATGACCGCATAAGTCTGATTGGAAAACACGCCGGCCGCCAGACCCAGACTGGCGATGACCACGCCGACTTCGCCGCGCGGAACCATGCCGACGCCGACGATCAGTGCGCCGCGGCGGCCGAGCGAGAGCGCGCCGAGAAAGCCGCCGATCAGTTTGGAAGCAATCGCGATCAAGGTGACCACGAGCAGCATCCACAGCGCCGCGCCGTCGGCGAATACCGCAAGATCGATCTTCGTCCCGGTGATCACGAAGAAGAACGGCGTCAGCAGCGCGAGCAAGGGTTGCATCTGGTGTTCGAGTTCCTCGCGCTGATGCATCTCGGAGGCGATCATGCCGGCGAGGAAGGCGCCGATGATCGCGGCCAGGCCGAACTCGGTCGACAGGTATGCAAGTCCGAGGCAGATCGCCAGCGCGATCGTCAGCGGCGACAGCGGATTGATCGGACGATCGAGCCAGTGCGCGCGCGTGCGCATCACGCGCGTGCCGACCCAGCCGATCACGACGACGAATCCGATCGCCTGCGCGAGCACGAGCAGCAAGCCGATCACGTTGACGCCGGAGCCGCTCTGCAGCGAGGTGACCACGCCGAGCAGCAGCATCGCGAGGATGTCGTCGATCACCGCGGCGCCGAGGATCACACGGCTTTCGATGCGCGTGAGCACACCGAGCTCCTGCAATACGCGCGCGGTGATGCCGGCCGAAGTCGCCACGAACGCGGCGGCGATGAACAGCGATTTGGTCCATTCGAACCCGCTGCCGTGCGCCCACAGCGTGCCGAGCGCGAATGGAATGATCACGCCGAGCACGCCGACCAGGAATGCGCTGCGACCGACCTTCTTGAGATCGTCCAGGCGCGTTTCCAGACCCACCGCGAACAGCAGCAGCACGACGCCGATTTCGGCGAGCACATCGAGTGGCGTGCCGGCGCTGATTTGCTCGACGCTGATCAATCCCAGTGCCGACGGCCCGATCACGCAGCCGGCGACGATCTCGCCGACCACGCCCGGCAGCTTCAAACGCTGCGCGATTTCCGCGCCGATCTGCGCGGCGACGAAGATCGCGAACAGGGCGAGCAGGATGTCGGCGCCGTGATGCATGCGTGTCCTCGAGCCGCGCGGTCATTCGCGCGTCATTCCGTCATTCGGTGTCACCGGCCCAACAATCTCTCGAACGTGCCGTCACTTCGCAGAACGAGAAACCATCTCCGCTGCAACAACGCCAGCGCCGTCGTGGCCTTTCCGATCTGCAGTCCAGCCGATCCGATTGCGTTTTCCCGAATGCCCGCCGATCCTACACGAACGACAAGGGTGCAATGAGCGGGCGGCAGGGGAGAGCGGCGATGCTGGAAACCGAACGCGGCGGGCGCGAGCCGATGTCCAAGGTGGACACGGCGTGGCTGCGCATGGAACGGCCGACCAACCGCATGATGATCACCGGCGTGCTGATGTTTGCCGCGCCGCTCGATGCCGCGAAGATCAAGCAGCTGATCGCCGAGCGCTTTCTCGCCTACCGTCGTTTCCGCCAGCGCGCCGCAATCGGCACGAGCGGCGCGTATTGGGAGCTCGACGAAAACTTCGATCTCGACTGGCACGTGCGCGAGGCGACGTTGCCGGATGCGGGGGGAAAGGCCGAGCTCGAAGCCTTCGTCAGCGATCTCGCATCCACCTCGCTCGATCACGCGCGACCGCTGTGGCAATTCCACGTCATCAAAAAGTGTCGCGCCGCTGCCGGCGGCGGCGTGCTCGTCGCGCGTGTCCATCACTGCTACGCGGACGGCCTCGCGCTGGTGCAGGTGCTTCTGTCGTTGACCGACACCGCGCCGCAACAGGAAGCGCATGCCGAGCTCGCCAGAACCTGGCTCCAGCGCGATCGCGGCTCGGTACTCGAACGCCTGCTCGAACCGATGCAGGGCGGCTTGCAGAAAGTCGTCGCGGCTGGCGAAAAGACTCTGGACAAAGTTGCGCAGATGCTCGCCGATCCCTCCGTCGCCTCGGCGCTGGCGCACGAAGGCAGCGAAATCACGCGTGAACTCGGCATCGCGCTGACCTTGTCCGACGATCCGCTGACCACGCTGAAAGGCGAACTCGGCATCGCCAAACGCGTCGCCTGGGCCGAACCGCTGCCGCTCGACGAAGTGAAGACGCTCGGCCGCGCGCTCGGCTGCACCGTCAACGATGTGCTGCTCGCATGCGCCGCCGGCGCGATCCGCGCGTACTTGCGCGACCTCGGCGACGACGTCGACGGCCTCACCATCCGCGCCACCGTCCCGGTCAACCTGCGGCCGCTCGAACACGCGAAGAAACTCGGCAACCACTTCGGACTCGTCTTCCTCGACCTGCCGATCGGCGAAGCCAATCCCCTGCGCCGCCTCGAACGCGTCGCCGCCTGCATGCGCGAACTCAAGGGCCGCCGTCAGGCCGTGGTCGCCTTCGGCCTGCTCGCCGCCCTCGGCATGGCCCCGGCATTCCTGCAGCAACCCGCACTCGAACTCTTCAGCCGCAAGGCCAGCGCCGTCGCCACCAATGTCCCCGGCCCGCAACAACCACTCTTCATGGCCGGCGTCGAAGTCAGCGAACTGATGTTCTGGGTCCCGCAAACCGGCTCGATCGGCCTCGGCCTCTCGATCATCAGCTACAACGGACGCGTGCACTTCGGCGTCGTCGGCGATGCGAAGCGAATCCGTGATCCGGATGCGATCGTGCGGCGCTTTGGTAGCGAGTTCGAGCAGCTGTTGCTGATTGCGTTGATGGAGGATTGGGAAGAGGAGCTGACCGCTGCCGATGCGGCGGCGACGGTGGGGCGGTATGCTTGAGGTGGGGTGCGTGGGTGTACGCGAAAGGCGGCAAGATTAGGCTGCGGGATTAGACGGCACGATCGGTTCAAGATGTTGATAGATTTCGGAAATTTCCGTCGGCACGAATCTGAAAGCCTTGGTTAGGGTGCGGGATTAGGTTTCACTTCACAACCGAATAGTAGTTAGGCCTACTTGGAGATATCAGTGATACGGACGTTAGTCATCCTCGCATCACTGGCACTTGGGGGGTGCGCCTCGCTGCCAATTGGCGCCGTGACGTGGCACGGGCACACAGACGGTCGGATCAAAGCTCAGGTTGCCTTGTTCTCAGCAGCACTCCCCCCGCAAGGTTGGCTGGTCGAGTCGGAACGAAATCAGGCAACAGGTTTTGTTAGCTTTACCAAGTGGGGTTCTGGCAGCTTCCGCTACAAAAAGCAGGCCTACTTCCAAGTTAAAGATGAGTGGGAGCCCGAGGTCGTCTATATTGGACGATTCGAGACCAAGGATGGCTTCAACGAGTTCTGTGCTGTCAATCCGGAGCACGGTGGGTTCCAGGAGGGCGACACATATGTTATTACAAACTCATATGACTATTGCGCTCGGCTTACCCGTGGGTAGGCCTAACAATTCATCCAAGCCGAACCCGCTTCGCGGGTCGGCTTAATTCAGGCGTTAGAGGGCTTGTTATGCGTTCATCGATTTTGACAGTTCTCTTTCTTTGCGCCTGCAGTCCAGCCGCTAGCGGGCAGGACGTCTGGCCAGACTTACCAACCACTGGTTTTGTTTCTGGTCGAGCTGCAACTCAAGATGATGTGAATACCGGCAATGCTGGCTTTGCAATAGGCGGCGGCGCCGGCTCTTCGCTTGCTATTGAGATCCCTCAATACGCTTACTTCAACGACGGCGGAGCCAAAATCCCTGTCGTTCTTATCCAAGCGGAAGAGACTCAAGGTAAACAATTGGCCGCAGCCAAGAAAGCTGATGGCGCCGTTGTTGTGGGCTTTCTGCGTGATTTCACTTTGCTGGGCAACAAGCCGCCCTCTAACAATTCATTCAAGCCGAAGCCACTTCGTGGCTCGGCTTAATTCAGGCGTTAGGGCTCATATGAAAATTCGTCGGGCTCTGAGGACGGTTACGCTTGGAACTGCTTGGCTGCAAAATCACGGAACGTACCACGGTACAATCGAGTCGCTACAGGTCAACGCCGACATTCTAAGCAAATACAATTCGGAACCCAGCATCACTATTTTTCCACCGGGCGCTACGTCTGGCGCGTCACAAGTTGCTACCACCGCAATTCCCGGCCTTATCGGCCTAATTGCACGCACACGCGCGAAGATTCGCGTTTCTGCAAAAGCAAGGCTCCATGCGTATATTCTTAGAAAAAGTATACCTGGAGTTGTAGGTTCTAGGGCGCGGATTCGCCTATGATCTCTAACTATTCGTTCAAGGCGGACGGCGCCGCCGCCGCTTAACTCAAGCGTTAGAGCACACATGCATCTTCTCGGCCATTCAATTTTTTGGCTTTCTACTGCTGGCTTTATCGCTTCGTGCTTTGTTGGCTTTTGCTTCTGGGCATGCCTGTTCGCGGTCAGGGCGCAGCCGAGGCGCTTCCGCATGCGAGATGTTACGTTGTGGGGCAAGCCTTCCAGTGCAGAGCCTGCAGCCCGCTACGCGCGCGGCTTCATGCGCTGCCTCTTAGTTGCGGCAGGTTTTTGGTGCGTCAGCCTTGTTACAGGCCTCTCCACAGGCATACTGCACTGAAGCTGCTCTAACATTTCGTTCAAGGCGGACGGCTTCGCCGCCGCTTAACTCCAGCGTTAGACGTTTACCCCATGACAGAATCCATTGATCTTGTCGAAGAATCTGATCGCGGTTGCGTACTAGTAGCTGCTGCCTTGCTCGAAACAAGGTTGGAAAATATTTTCCGGTACGTATTTAAATTAAACAGCATTCCGAAAAAAATTCAGGACTCGCTTTTTGACTCCAATGGGCCGCTTTCTACATTTTCATCAAAAGCCAAGCTCGCTTTTTCCCTCAAACTCATAAACAAAACCATCTTCGAAGATATCGAAACGGTGCGCCGCATAAGAAATGAATTTGCGCACTCCGCTACGGCTGTCGACTTCATCGGCCATGAGGTCTCGAAGAGAATTGAGGCAATGCATTGTGTGCAAGAGTTTAAAGGCAGTATGCAACGTTATTCATCAACGCACACTGAATTTGAGAAACCCTCTGTAAATGAAGCGTTTTTGCGCACAAAAGGGTACATAAAGTACACTAAATCAATATTCTCGCTGGGCGTTAAGTCCCTGGAAATAGAGCTAATTAAATGTCTCATCAAGGTCACGACTCCAAACGTCTAACTAGGCGTCCAACGCGACCGTTGAGGGTCACCGCGATAATCGCAACTCCGCGCGCGGCGCGTTAACTGAGGCGTTAGGCCTTGGTCTTGAATTGTTGTGTTGTCGGCAGTGCGTTGCGTTACTCGCTCGGCTTCGGTGGCACTTCTTTCTTTAGATTCACTGACAAATGCCATCGCTTGGTTAAGCACTCACCTGCTTCGTTCTGGGCAGATTTCTGGGCAAGCCGGCTTCGTGCTGATGCGTTCTCGGGGTCGGACGCAAGTCATGTCGCTTGTCAGTGCCTCGGGTCGCAAGCTTCGCTGGTTTGTCGTTGTTGCGGGCAACCCATTGTTCCGGTAGCGTCGGCCTAACAATTCATTCAAGCCGAACCCGCTTCGTTGCTGCTTTGACCTGAAGCTCTGCGGTGTTGCGGGTCGGCTTAATTCAGGCGTTAGGCATGCGGGACACATTTCGACGACGGACGGGGGCGTGTCGTGAAAGAAGAACTGAAAGAAAAGTTTAAAGAATCTATGTTTGATGTCGAGCATGCCTTGGGCATGTATGCGACGGGCTACTGCACCATTCCAGCAGAAGCAATTTATGACAAAGAAGCATTAGCTTCGGTGATGAGCACGATCCAAGATTGCCATATTTACTTAATCGGGCTCGTACCCAGGATCGTTCTTGAAGACGCTCGACTGGAGAACGACACTCTTAGCTTGTTCCTAAGTGCACTGGGCGTCACATACGAGGTCCAGTACAAGTGCTCGGAAAATTGTCGCTTGCAGTTCGTCGACGACATCTATCACGTTGTGGATGCCTCCGGAAACTTGGGCTGGCCGAGCCCTCATGACGTACAAGCGCGACTAAGCTCGATATCGAAAGCAATAGACTTCGATGTTAAGTACATCGGACAAGCCTATGGAAAAGATGGCTCTCGTAATGCACTGGACAGACTGCTAAAGCACGAGACGCTGCAGAAAATCTCTTTGAAGGGCATTCCAGACACGCACAAGCTAACTCTGCTCCTCTTGACAGTTGTCCCCAATAACCAACTCTTCACTGTCTTCAATCCGTTTGCAAAGAACAAAGACGATGATGGAGTACGGATACGCGCTGGACTAGATAAGTTGTTCGAGACTAACGAGCAAGAGAGAATCACCCTCTATGAGGCGTCACTGATTCGATATTTCTCTCCTGAGTACAACAAAGAGTTCAAGAATAGCTTTCCCTCTACCAACCTAAAGGTCTTACAGGACTGCTACGAGAAGGATTTCAGTGCGGTTGTGGCGGAGATATACATCGATGAACTTCCATTTAGGCTGCGATCCGATTGTGTAGAGCCGGCCAACTGCCATATAGCAAAGCATGACTTGCACAAAGAGAGCGACCGGAGAATGTTTTTTGGCCTGTAGACTTGATGGCTGCATGCCTAACAATTCATTCAAGCCGACGCGGCTTCGCGGCGCGGCTTAATTCAGGCGGTACGTCCCCCATGAATCAAGAACAACCTACGCCATCGCTGCACGGAAGCTGCCATTGCGGAGCAGTCCACCTGACCCTCCCGGCAGCGCCCACTGAGGCCACGAGTTGCAACTGCTCGCTGTGCCGGCGCGCGGGAGGTATCTGGGCCTACTACCCGTTAGGGACGGTTTCTATCCAAGGTCACCCTGAACCGCCCAGGTTTTCATAGACATCTACGTGCCGCTTAGCGCGTAGCGCTTTTCGTACTCTATCGGCGACAGGTCGCCTGCGGAACCGTGTCGTCGGATTGGGTTGTAGAACATCTCGATGTAG